>Ga0209181_10005578_pt1 | contig 18060 bp, 16 predicted proteins | sample MAT05_FD_187208 | JGI IMG/M metagenome (GOLD analysis project Ga0209181, IMG submission 187208) | Freshwater microbial communities from Lake Fryxell liftoff mats and glacier meltwater in Antarctica - MAT-05 (SPAdes) (version 2) | ecosystem: Environmental > Aquatic > Freshwater > Ice > Liftoff...
TTGATCGGTGCGGCCTCCGCCGGCGTCGCCGCCGGCTTCTGCTCGGCCGGCGGCACGGCCTTCGAGCAGCCAAACAGAGTCAGCGCCAAGGCAGCAAGCGTGATAAAATTGGATCGTCGAATCATAGGCCAACCTCCTATCAATAGGCGCCGTGGCCAGCATGGCCGAAGTGCAACAGCTATGTGACGTTTTAGTGACACACCTGGGCGTCGTAGATCCTCGGTTCTGGGCTGACAATGCTGTTTTGAGAACGCCCGCGAATCCTTCGGGACGGGGGCCAGCAGCGGCTATGACTCAGCCGCGCCGAAATGAGTGGAGATGCTGGCGAAAGTACGCCGTCCAGCCTTCTTTCGGGTAATCTGCATCGGGGAGGCCGTATGCTTCTGGCTGATGAGCGGGTAAATAGGCGGTGCCGAAAATCCAATCCCAGATCGCAAGCTTGGTGCCGAAGTTCTTGCCGGGGGCCGCGACATCTCGGGCGTGGTGCCAACGATGCATTTCCGGACCGTTCAGCACGTACTGAAGCTTACCGCTGCGAACATTGATGTTCGCGTGGATGTACATGCCCCAGACCGCGTCGAGCACACCCTTCGCCGCAATCACCTCGGGGGCTGCTCCGAGCAGCACCATCGGTGCGAACTCAATCGTTTGGTTGATCAAGATCTCAAGTGAATGGGAACGGGCACCCGACAGCCAATCCACGTCTTTCACCGAATGGTGCGCTTCATGCAAACGCCACAGAATGTCTGATTTGTGTTGCAAACGGTGAAAACAGTAGATGTAGAAATCATGGACCACAAAGAAGAAGAGGAGCTGCAACCACATCGGCCAGGAGCTGACGAAGCCCCGCGGTATGAATGCGGCGTGGCTTTGGACCCCGTAAATGATCGCGCCGATGACCAAACTCAGAACATAGCTCTGCGCGAGCGCGTAGCCTAAGAGATCGGTGAAGAGCCCGGGGCGAAAAAGACGTTGCTTGGGCTCGTAGGGGCATAGGCGCTCCATTCCAATGAGAAGCGCGGCGCCTGTTACTATCAGGCCCGCGGCGATGATACCGCTATTCACAGAGTCTCTCCGAGCAGTGTTTGCGCTAATTCCAAGTTGCGATCTGTTAACGCTCGGCGTGCTCAGTGGAAGCTACGCGGCGCAACTTCTCTCGATAGGGAATTTCGCTCTCGTAAACCCGCTTGATGCCGTCGCCGCGCGCCTTTTCGATGTCTCGGATCTGAGCAACGAGCTTCTCCATTCCACCGAGCTCCACTGAGGCTGCGTGATCGGTGCCCCACATGGCCCGGTCGAGCGTGATGTGGCGTTCGACGAAAGTGGCGCCGATTGCGACCGCGGCCCAGGTGGGCGCGAGGCCCGTTTCGTGCCCCGAGTAACCGATCGGGCAGGTCGGATATCGGAGCTTCAAAGTCTGAATCATGCGCAGATTGAGCTCCTCAACGGGGCATGGATAGGTCGAAGTTGAGTGAGCAATCAGAAGGTTATGGAGTCCCAAAGCCGACACGGCAGTGTGCACCTCAGCGGAGGTAGACATTCCGGTCGAGAGGATAGCCGGCCGGCCGGTGGCCTTGATCCGTGACAAAAGGTCCATGTCGGTCACGGACGCTGAGGCGATTTTGTAACAGGGGGGCGCCAGCTTCTCGATGAAGTCCACTGATTCGTCATCCCAACATGATGCAAACCAATCGATGCCCTCAACTCGACAGAATCGATCGAGCTCCCGGTACTGCGCCTCGTCGAATTCCATGCGGCGCTTGTAGTCGATGTACTTCATGCGACCCCAGGGCGTATCGCGCTGGATATCCCATTGGCCGCGGGGCACGCATGTTTCGGGGGTGCGCTTCTGAAACTTCACGGCATCGCAGCCGGCACGTTTCGCGCCTGAAATCAGCCGTTTTGCGATTTCGATATCGCCATTGTGATTGATCCCGATTTCGGCAATCACATAAACCGGCTCATCTTCGCCCACGCTACGATTGCCAATTCTGACACTGGGATGGAGCTTGTTTGGCTCTGGCAAGCGAGCCCGCATGACAGGGTGGCGGCCCATCTCATCCAACATTTGGCTTGTCACTTGGCTTGTTGTCATGTGTACAACTCCTCTCTCAAACTTAAGATCCAATCGGCGAACTCTCGGAAAGCACCTTCGCCACCTTTGCGGCGGGTTAATTTATGCACGATACGTGCCACCTCTGGAACGGCGTCGCTCGGCGCACCAACCAAACCGACTTCTTCAACAAGCTGCATAGCGCCGACGTCGTTGACGTCGTCGCCAATATAGGCAACTTCATCCAGTCGAAACTGGGCATCCTCGAGCAACTCCGGCAACTTGAGAGCCTTATCTTGAACTCCCATCCAGACGTGCGTGAGCGTCAGTTTGCGCGCACGACGGATCGCAATCTGGCAATTTTCTCGTGAAAAATAGGCTGTTTCTATGCCCGCTTGACGGAGTAGCTCCGTGCCCATCCCGTCACGCAGGCTGAAGCGCTTTAGCTCCTCGCCCCGCTCGCTGTAATAGACCTGCGCCGGAGTGAGCACCCCATCGACATCGCTCACCACCAGGCGGATGCGCCGTGCGCGTGAACCAAGCTGCTCAGCTGAGAGCATCCTCACCATGCGGTCCAACCCCCGTCGATCACCAAATTCGCTCCCGTCATGTACGAAGATGCGTCGCTCGCCAAGAAAACCAGGGCGCCCCGATAGTCCCCCTTATCAGCCATCCGTTGCAGCGGCACGCGGGAAGAGTAGTTTGTTTGAAAGTCTTCGTCCTGTGCGTTCTGTACACCGCCCGGCGACAGCGAATTCGCGCGAACGCCGCTCGCTCCGTAGTAAGACGCCAAGAATCGAGTGAGCTGCAAAAGACCCGCTTTGGATACTGGGTACGCTGGAGACTTGAAGAAGCGCTGTTTCCCCTCGCGATCCAGGTAAAGGTTCTGTTGTGGAGCAACCAGCCCGTAGGTGGAGGCGATGTTGATGATGCTGCCTCTCTTCTGCGCTGCCATGCGGGGGGCGATGCTTTGACAGCACAAAAAGGCGCCCGTCAGGTTTACACGCAGCAGCTTTTCCCAGGATTCTAGCGGATAGTTTTCAAAGCGGCTGAGCTCAAGGGCGAGCTTTGGCGACTCCACTTTATCATCAATGGCGGCGTTATTCACCAGGATGTCCACCCGGTCAAAGCGCTTCAAAACGTCCGCTGTCATAGCCGCAACGGACTCCGCGGCTCCGACATCGACCCCTACCCCAAACGCCCGCCCTTCATACGCCTCCGCAAGTTCTCCGGCGTAAGTGGTCGCTGCGGCATGGTCCAGGTCAGCCACCACGACGCTGGCACCAGCTTCAAGCAGGGCAGAACAGTGTTCCCTTCCCAAGAGCCCCATCGCGCCGGTGACGATGGCTACACGATCTTTAAGGTTAAACGGTGTCATGCAGCTGGTGAACGGGATGTTGGCTTAACCAAGTGACAGCAGCAAGGAGTTATCGCGACAAGCTAACGAGTTTTACGAAACACGGGCTGGACAGGTTTCCCCATTATGTCCGACTCGAGCGTCCCCTCCCGGTGAGCACGCTCAAGCGAAGAGAGCGCCAACGCGTAGGCAGAAAGAATGTGGTCAATGTCTTCGGGCTGGTGCGACAAGCTCATGTTGTGGAAGCCACTCCACAACACGCCATGGCGGATCAGTTCCTGCTGGATCAGCGACTTGGCAAGCAGCGGATCGATGGCAGTCTCATCGAACGTGACCATACTGCGGCACGGTAGGCCCACGGCTCGGGTGAAATTCAGGCCTCGGCTCGCGGCGAGCTCATTATATCCCGTCTTTAGGCGTTCCCCCATCTCCGCCAGGTGCTCCGGCACGCGTTGGTCACGGAGCTCCAGAATGGTGGCTTTGGCTGCAGCGAGTGAAAGGGCCTCCCCACCAAAGGTTGTGTAAAAGAAGACATCATCTTCGAAGAGCTGCATCACGTCGCGTCGACCGCAGAGGACACTGAGAGGCATGCCGTTGGCGATCGCTTTGCTAAAGCAGGCTAGGTCCGCCTTCACATCGAAGTATTCTTGGGCGCCACCGAGGGCGATCCGAAAGCCAGTCCACATCTCGTCGAAAATGAGCAGTGTACCGTTCTCGGTGCAGAGCCTGCGGAGCTCGGAGAGAAAGCCAGCTTGGGGCTGCTCGAACAAGACGGGTTCGAGGATCACGGCTGCCACGTCACCATCCAGCACGGCCTTCACCGAATCCAAGTCGTTGTACGTGAACTTCCGCGTTAACCCCTGAACTTCAACCGGTACACCACGGCTCCTCGGCGTCGTGCCGATGTACCAATCGTGCCAGCCATGGTACCCACAACAAGCCACCGCGCTGCGACCAGTAAAGGCGCGTGCAACCCGGACCGCTGCACTGGTTGCGTCGCAACCCGTCTTGCTAAAGCGCACCATTTCCGCTCCCGGAACGCATCCTTGGATGAGCTCCGCCACCTCGACTTCGAGTGGATGCACGAGGGAAAAGGTGATCCCGTCCTCAAGCTGGGCACGCACCGCTGCGTCGACTCGATCATAGGCGTAGCCAAGGGAAACGGGGCCAACCGCCATGGTAAGGTCTATGAACTCGTTGCCATCAACATCCCAAACGCGGCACCCTTTCCCACGACGCAGAAATTTGGGTGCGACGCCATCAACATACTGAGTCGCCCCCTTGGCAAGCGTTTGCGTTGCACCGGGTATGCACGCTTTCGCGCGTTCATACCACGCCTCGGATTGGCTAATGTTAGGGAGTGGACTGTCGGAGCTAGGACGATGCATCTCGATCCTTCTTTGTTCAAGGTGAGCCTGAGACCCAGTTGAGGGGGCCGTTGGGTGGGCCAAAAGTCTTGAGTTCGTGCAAATGATTCTGTTGCCAACACGACCCCAAGTGTTTGCGATTAATGTCTTGAAGCTCGGGTGCTCGGCCGAGAAGGTCGAGGATCTGTTCGAGTGAGAAAGCGGGACCCAACGCGGGCAACAGGCGATCAAACACGGCACTGATGAATTGGTAATCCTCCACATAGTCGAGGACAAATCGGTGGGATTGAGCGTAATTATGGCCTGTTTCCCAAGTCACATTAGAAACGCGGAACCGGCCTGAATTCTCCCAAATGAAAGGCGTGGTGTGTTCTCGTTCGAAGGGCCGCTCCGCTTCTTGCCACGCGGACGTCAGCGCCGACCGCGTCATCACTTCGACGTCGTTACCATCGGGCCACGTGGGAGGCAGGAGATTGGTGACGAAGTCGTATTCGCCCAAGTGCGCGAGAAAATATTGAAGAACACGATCGATGGCTGCCGGATCGATGAGGGGGCAGTCCGAAGGGATCTTGATAACCGCGTCGGCATTATAGTGAATGGCAGCTTGGTAGTGACGGTCCAGAACATCGAGCGGATGGCCACAAAAAACTTCGATCCCGCGCTCGACGCACAGGTCAACAATGGGCTTGTCTTCGGGAAGATCCGTGGTCGCTACCGCCAGCTGAAAGGGGGACTTCGCGGCCCGTACCCGTTCCAACATACGCACGAGCGCGGGCTCCCCCGCTAGCGGGAGCAGCACCTTGCCTGGGAGCCGTGAGGATCCGAGACGTGCCTGGACAACCAAGAGCAGCTTCACGCCGCCACTCCCCGCTGCTGCTGCAACGCACTCTTCCCCAAGAGTTCCCGGCACACTTGCGCAATCTTCTTGGCAGCTTGGCCATTCTGTTCCGGCACGAGCTCCACCAGATCTTCCATGCGGTGATACGAGTGGCACTCTTTGCCGAGCGCTAACCCAACAAACACGACCGATGAGTATTGCGTGATCAACACTTCCGAATTGGCAATCATCGCGTTGGTGTCCCCATTCGAAAAGACGAGCGCTCCGGGAACCCAACGGTTGATTTCCGCGGTCGCTCGTTTCACGTTTTCATTGGGGTGCAGCTTGAAAATCATCGGCCGCCCTCCAGACTTCTCAATGGCCCATTGAATGAACGCGGAGCGCTTGTCGAGCTTCAGCGTCTCACGGGCATCCGAGGTGCAAACCAGAGCGTATCCGCGATGGGGAAAATCGTTCTTGAGGTGCGCTGCACAGTTGTCGAAATTGGGAATGCCCGTCACGACGAGCTTGTTTTCGTCGACTCCGCGCCCAGCAAAGTAACGCTTGTAGCCTTCGCTTGCCACGCAGAAACGGTCGTAGGCGTGGCTCAATCCAGTGGTGGCCGTGCCAGCAATCCAATGCGGGAGCGACGGAAACTTCCGAACCAGATAGCTGAACATATTGTCGGGGTCCGGGATACCCTCCTGCACAAGGAGGATTGGAAACTCGCGGATGTTGTCTGGAACCACAACGTCTGAGCACGTCACCGCTAACTCGTAGTCACCGCGGCGTCCGTGCAGATCTATATTGAGCTCATGGCGCTCCAAGTAGTCCATACAGCGCCGGGTTAACTTGGTGCCGCCTATCGAAAACTCACACAAGCGAGCCTTGCGGGCAAAATCGAGGATCGGCCCGCCGTAGTAGGGCGTGTAGAACGCCTCGACTTCCGGCAGTTGGGCGGCAATTTGATGCAGCTGCGTCGTTTGGTTGATAGAACCACAGATAAAAAGGACACGAGAGGACATAACTGTCAGTTGACCGAAGTAAGAGTGGGTTCGAGGGTTGGAATGGGTCGTTTTCGGGCGAGACACGCGTAGCCGAGGCACGCCCAAATCAATTCTTTGCTGCGCTTCAGGATGCTGAACGCCGCACCCGTCTGGACGGGGTCCGGGACTCCGAGCGCACCGAAAAACGTGACGTATCCGAGATCCTGAATGCCGATCCCTGCGGGCACCATGAAGGCGAGGTTACGGGTCAAGGCCAGCAGCACTTCAAAGCCCACCACCTCCGCGAAACCGAGGTGCACCGAAAGAAGACGCAAGATCAGAAGTGTTTCCAGGGATTCACACAGCCAGGAGCCAACGTATGGCCCGACCAGTCGCAGCGTGATTCTCTGAGAGAAGAATCTGGCGAGGCCGGTATCTGTTCCCGAAAAGTGCGTTTGGGAAGAGGATAGGGCGGCGCGCAAGCGGCGACTTGGAATTCCGAGCAACCGGTTCCAGAGCTGGGTGGCAACAGCGCCCTGACGCAGGAGTGACCCGGCAAAACACACGCCAGAGCCCAGGATCACCGCGGCAGCCAGGGGTAGCCACATGAGTACGGGCGAACCGATGAGGTGCTGCGAGGCTCTCCCGAGCGCTTGATGCCCAATCACAAACGAGAACAACAGAAACCAAGCCTGAGATAGGATCAGCAGGTACTTGCGCGCCGCCACCGAAGCGACACCAATTCCCCACGGAACGCCCAATCCCTTCAGCAGGAGCGGCGTGGCAGATTCGGACCAGAGCGGGCCGAGCGGCAGCGTCTGAGAAAGCGCTTCGGTCTTGATGCGCACCATAAGGATTGCGAGCACGGGCACGCGTTGACCCATTCGCTGAATTGCCCGGACCCAGCCCCAGCTATCAAGGGTCAGAGAAAACAATTGCGGAAGCAGAATGAGTGGCAAAAAAGCCCAGGGGACTTGGCGAAGTGCAGACGCCACACCGCTCGCCTCAGCCGTGCGAAACGTCCAAATTGACAGTCCGACGGCGAGAAGGACTCCGAGGACCGCAAGGCTGGCATGACCGAGCGCCTTTGGACGCATGCGTGCACCTTAGGTTACTAAAACGACGATTGTGTCACAGTTCGACAACGTATTCGTCTCACGAGGGACGAAGCGTCCGCGTTTGTCCCATCGACCAACTGGCCGGCATGTGGTCAGATCTTCTGCAAACTTCACCGTAAAGTCGTGGTGTTGTCACGGCTGGTAGGCTACCCGATGGGGCCATGGGTGATCTCGTTGGTGATGCGGTTGCAGGCAGGTTGCTTTGGGTGCCGGAAGCTGAGTTCGCTAGAATCTTGGCGCTTCCTGTGGAGCGCGAACGACGTGCCCTGCTCTTCGCAGATGCCTGCCGGCTCAATGTTCTTTACATGATAGGCAAAGCGGGCTCAGGGCATCTGGGGAGTTCTTTTTCGAGCCTTGATATCGTGACCTGGCTCCACCTTGAAGAGCTCCGTCGAGCCCCTGCAGGTTCAGTCGATCGCGCCGATGACATCTACTTTTCATCTAAAGGACACGATGCGCCCGGTTTGTACGCGGTGCGCACTGCCCTCGGCTCGCTTCCGTTTGAGTTGATCCACAAGTTACGCGTGCTCGGTGGATTGCCTGGGCATCCAGATGTGGGCACTCCTGGTATCGTGGCCAATACCGGCTCACTCGGCATGGGGATTTCAAAGGCCAAGGGCATGGCTTGGGCACACCGCCATAAGGGCCAGACCGGTCGAATTTTTGTGATGACTGGCGACGGCGAGCTTCAGGAGGGGCAAATCTGGGAATCCCTGATTTCAGCTACCAATCGCAAGCTGAATGAAATCACGGTCATCGTGGACCACAACAAGCTTCAAAGCGACTCGTTCGTCGAGAAAACCAGCGATCTGGGTGACTTGGTCAAGAAATTCGAGGCGTTTGGTTGGCGTGTGTTCCCCGTGGATGGCCATGACTATTGGGCGCTTGGGGAAGCGTTCGAAAACGCGCGATCCGTGACCGATGCACCCCAGGTTATCATTGCGCATACCATCAAGGGTCGCGGCGTCTCCTTCATGGAGCACACCAGCCTCGACTCCGACGTCTCCCTGTACCGCTTCCACTCGGGAGCTCCCAACGCCGAGAACTACCAACGGGCAGCCGAGGAATTGGTCGCGCGTGTGCATTGGCAGTGCGATGCGTTGGGCGTGGAACGGCTCACGTTTAGTTCTGAAGAAAGCCAGCCGGCACCAGCCGCTGGAAATCCACAGCGTTTGATTGGGGCCTATGCCAAAGCATTGCTGGAACAGATGGGCAAAGTTCCGGAGCTTTGCGTGATGGACGCGGACTTGCTCGTCGACACAGGGCAGCTGCCGTCGAAAGAAGCCTTTCCTGAACGTTTCATCGAATGTGGCATTGCCGAAATGGACATGGTGAGCCAAGCCGGCAGCATGGCGCGTGAGGGAATGTTGCCCATTTGCCACTCTTTTGCCTGTTTTCTCGCCACGCGCGCCAACGAGCAAATTTACAACAATGCGACCGAGCACTCTCGAGTGATCTATGTAGCGTCGCTCGCGGGATTGCTCCCAGCGGGGCCCGGCCACTCGCATCAATCGGTACGCGATATTTCGGCGCTTGCCGCAGTTCCGAACCTGGTGTTGCTCGAGCCGGCAACGGAAGCTGAAGTCGGTCGTGCGCTCGTCTGGGCCACCGAGACAACTCGCAGCAGTGTGTGGCTGCGCCTGGTGAGTCTTCCCTGTGAAGTGCCGTTTGAATTGCCGGACGCGGAGCTTGAGGAAGGCAAGGGCGTCGAGATTCGCCCGGGAGAGGACGCCGTCTTTATTGGCTCGGGCCCCGTCATGCTGACGGAGGCTTGGCACGCGGCTGAAACGCTCCAAAAGGAGCATGGACTGGCCGTCGGAGTGATCGCTTTGCCGTGGCAGAATCGCATCGACGCGGCCTGGCTGCTCCAAAGCCTGGGCACACGCGCGCACGTGTTCACGTTGGACAATCATTACGTGATAGGTGGGCAAGGGCAGCTCGTGGGAGCCACGGTGGCCACATTTGGACTACAAAATTCTCCGCGTGTTCACAACATCGGCGTAGAAAGCGTGCCAGCGTGTGGTCGCAATCAAGAGGTGCTCCGACACCATGGGCTTGATCGAGACAGCTTGGTCGAACGCGTGCGCTCGGTATTAAAAGGCTGAGGCCGAGGCCTAGAAGTGCCCCGTGCAGAGCAGGCTCCTGAAACCGGGTTCGCACGCAAAGGCGTGTGATGCCTCTTCTCGTGAGTTGGGTGCCAAAAGTAGCGTGACAAATCCGCCTACCAGCAATGCGCCGCCAGTCGCGTAAAGAGCTATCGCGCGTTCTTCCGATTTCTCGCGCGACGCATCAACGGCTGGGCACTGCTCCTTTCGTGAAAGTCCGATCGGAGCCTCGCAAGCGCCGCTGTTCCACTCTTTTGCCTTCTGGTTGCGCTCCAGATGAAAGGGGATGGCACTGCCGACGCCAACCGCACCCAGCGTCGTCAACACTCCACCGACCAACGTCATTGCCGAGCCGTGTTCCTGGTGAGCGATCTGGGGTGGCGGTTTTGGCTCAGCTCCCTTTAGGCGAAACCGCAGAGGATTGGCACGGCTGCCCAACTGAAAAATGGCGTTTCTGTGTTCGTCCAACAAGCTGATCACGAACTCTCGCCGGTTCCCGAGTGGTAGGCTGAGTTCCCGCCTCGCACCTGCGGAATGAAAGCTGGTTGCGAAATCCTCCCCGGCTGCGCGTGATTGGACGGTTACGAACTTCACCATGTCCACCGGATCGGAAATCTCCACAAGAAGCTCGTCACCGGACCCGTTGGGCGTCGCCGTGACGGCAAGCTTTTCGCTTGAGCTACCCCAAAAACCCAATGCTTCTGCGTAGGGAGCTCGCAACTTAGGTGAGAGGGTTCGATCAAGGTGCAAATCGGGGTTGATGGCTAAAAGTGCGATGAACGCGTTCCTCGCTTCGGCGTTCTGTCCGAGCGCCGCGTCGGCGATCCCCAGCAGAAAATAGAGGCGCTCGGTCTGTCGCACACTATTGCCACCTCGCATGAGGGACGCGGTAGCAAGTTCGCGCGTTTGATCGAAGTCGACGGCTGCGTAGGCAACCTCAGCTTGCTTTGCCGTCGAGTCCGTTTCGGATCGAGCGTCGTGCGTGCAGATCAACCACGACCCTGTGAGCAAGAGCAGTGCGCCCGTGAAAGCAGATGAACGTGTCATTAGTTCAACCCAAAGCGGCGAGTGATGGTTTGGGTTGCCTTGATGACCACGGGGTAAGTCGACTCTAGGCCAAGTTCCGGGTTCTTGAGGTGAACCTGATAGGTACCCGGTTCGAGCTTCAATCCAACGACGGGAGTGGCTCCAAGCGCCTTATTGTTGATCGTTACATACGACCAAGGGGTAGAATCGATCGTCAACGTGCCGTAGGAGGCGGTCTTTACGCCACGCGGCGCTGGGCCGTGGGGGGTTGGCGCCGTCTGCGCCGGCACTTCTGTTCTCGGAGATGGCGCAGCTGAGTGTAACTTTCCCTTCCGGCGGGGGACAACGAGCGGAGTAATCTGAGCCACGCTTGGCAACGGGCTCATGTCCACCAGACTCGCTGTGACCGTTATGGGCTCAAGCTCCACGGCACGCTCAACCGCCCGCAGCGGTTCAGATTCTGCCAACAGGGTTGCGTTCTTGCCATGGCCCACGGCCAATGCCGAAAGATTGGGGGCCCTTCGCGTCAACGCCAGCAGAACGCCCGAGAATAGGATGGCAACGCTGGCCGCGGCAGCAATTCTACGCAAACGTCGGTTCCGGAACTCGGGCATCGGTTCCTCGGGTGTCGAGCAAACCTGTGATTCCGGAAGCGTTATCGTGAGTGGCGGAACGCTCTGGGGCGGGACACTCAACGGAGGCGGGGCACTCTGCGGAGGGGACGGCAAGCGTGCCACGCATTCACGCATCCGCTCGCGCTCTTCGTTGATGACCTCCGAGTACAACTGAGTCATCCATTGAGAAAGCGAGGCGCGCGAGGAAGCCTTGGTGTAGTGGGAGAGCCACTCCTCCAGATCTTCTTGCATCTCGAGAGCAGTTTGATAGCGCTGGGTGATATCGCGCTCGAGAGCTTTCTTCGTGATCCGCGCGAGGGCTGGAGGAATATCGAGACACACTTCGTTCGGCGATGGCACCGCCATGCTCAGCGCCATTTGCAGGGAGGCCGCATCGGTGCGTCCCTTGAAGAGCCGGTGCAGCGTGAGGCATTCCCAAAGCACCACTCCCATGCTCCAGATATCAACCCGACAGTCGACGTTTTCACCGACCGCTTGCTCCGGCGCAATGTAGCCAAATTTACCTTTAATGAGGCCGGTGTTCGTCTTGGTCTGTTGAGTGGCAGCCTTCGCAATCCCAAAATCGAGAAGCTTTACCACGCCTTCGTAGGTCACGAAGATGTTCTGCGGAGAGACGTCGCGGTGGACAACGCCCAAAGGCTCACCGTGATAATCCTCTGCTGTGTGTGCGTAGTGGAGACCTGCGAGTGCGTCAGCGACCAGGCGGGCTGTTAGCGGATACGGCATCGGGGCTTTAAGAACCTTTGCCGCACGACGGATCACTCGACTCAACGGCTGCCCCCTCAAATACTCCATCGCAAGAAAATACTGCCCTTGGTGACTCCCTGCCCGGTGCGTCTGCACAACGTTAGGATGTGAAAGTTGAGCTGCAAGGCGAACTTCGTCTAAAAACATTTGGACGAGCTCGGGCTCATCATTCATGTGCCCGATGAGCTTCTTGATCACCAAGAGCTGTCGCACTCCCCCCGGTCCGTGCGACATGCTTAAAAAGACTTCTGACATCCCGCCCTGGCCCAGCTTATCTACAACTGTGTATTCACCAATGGATAGGGGATGAGTGAAGAGCGACTCAACACCGCTACCCGATCGCGGGTGTGAATCTGAATCGGTGGAAAGATCGGAGCTGTCTGGCGAAATAGGGGCAACGAGCAGGTTGGACACTCAAGCAGCATTGCCGCAGCTGAGGTCGCATGGTGTTACTTCTTGCTGAAAGCAACGCGACGAAGGTGTGACACTGCCTTCGTTAAGTGTGCAGCAGGCCAGTCGAGCGCTGCAAAGGCAACGCATCTCTGTCGAAAGATCAGTGAACCTTTTCGCAGTATCCCTGCGAACAGCTTTGGTTTGCCTGGCAGTCTCCCTGCACCACGCACGGCTTGCAGCTCGTTGTACCCGTTGCTTTGGCCTCATACAAGCAGCTGCAGGGACTCGGCGGCGAGTACGGAACGATATTGCCACCGTCCTTGGAACGGGTGACGCTCATCGCGCATTCGGGCACAAGCCCGCTCTGTGCATAAACGTCAATCAGCTTAACGCCGTTTGGTAGGGGTTTTGTGCCGGAAAGGTAGCCGAGAATATCACTCTTGCTCTGGCGAGCGGGGTCGGCCGTCACGCGATCCCCCTTGTAGAGCAGATGCAAAGGGCCCCAGATCGGGTAGTGCCCATCGCGAACGTTGCGCTTATCGCGGGCGTTTGCCGTGGAATCAGGGTACACGGCACAGGCCTGCTTCGAGTCCTGAAAAGCCAGAGCGCGCAGCTGCGCCCGAAGGTTCTTGGTCTCAATGTAGTCGGCAGCGAGAATGCCGATGGCCTTGCTTGCCGTTTCCTGTTTCGAACCGGCTGCTTGCAGGTCGAGACCTACGTCGTCCGAGGTGCTGTGTAGCTTGCCTTTCCAACGTGATGGCGGCACGCCGATTGCTGCTGCGATCATGGCCTGAGTTCCGGAGCTACCTTTCCGTTGGAAGATGAAACTTTCGTCGTTCCAGATCGGCGTCGTCCCGGTGGGGTCCATGACGCCCCCATCTTTCCCAAACCCAAACACAAAATAGGCTGCTTGGGCGCTGATCTCAGTGTACGCGGAGTTTGCCGGGACGGTGAAGGTCATCGTCTGAATCGGCCCATGTGCGTCTCGGATGCCGAGTGCCTCGAGATTCGTAAGTTCGAATCCAGGACAAGTTTGCGCGAACACATCCGAGATGCCGATATCCGCCTGCACGCCTGCTGGCGGCAGATAGCATTCTTGGCCGGCACTCGATGAGCTATCCCAGTAGATGGCCGTGGCTGCGGGCGCTGGCGCAGGCCCACTGGTCATGGGGGTGGAGTTTACGATGGCGTCTACCCCGATGCAGGAACCTGTGGCGGTGTAAACGATGTAGGTGCCTGACCCAGTAGAAAGCTGTTGCGCCACCTGTTGTAAGAAGGGCTTTACGGCAGACGAACCGGTGACGTAGACGATCGTGCCTTTTGCGCTCAGTGTTGAGCACAGAATGCCCGGCCGTGAGGGACTTGGGGTTGCACCTCCAGCAGGTTGAGGTGCATCGCCCGAGCCAGCACTCCCCGCATCGCCCAAGTTGGCGCCCCCGGCCTCACCAGAACCAGTGCTCCCTGCTGCGTCGCCTGCACTTCCGAAGCGCCCACCCATCGCGCTACTCCCACCTGTGGCCGCACCGCCAGTTCCTAAGAGCATCGAAGCCGGAAGCCTGGGCAGCGAGCCATCGCTTCCAAGCTGAATGAGTCTGAATGAGTTAACGAATGGTGTGCAGGTAGCCTCGGTGCATGCATTCTCAAGCGAAAAAATATCCGTTGGCTTGCAGCTGTAGCACCCGAGACCATGAAACCCAGCTGGGTCTGTGCAGGCAGTTGGGCCCTGGCCTCCGTTACCCGAAAAACTCTGGGAACCGCCAGCTGATGCGGGATTGAAATCAGAACCAGAAATGCCGCCAGAACCGGCGCCCGCCTTGCTTTGCGCGGGAAAAACGTCGCTCCTGCTTTCGAGTTTTGTGCAGCCGTATGCCGTCGCCACGAGCAGCACGCAAACCTGGAACCGACCGAACCCGATGATTTTCATGCCGAACGCGAAGACCATAGCCTGCGTTGTGTGACAAACTGGGGACATCTCGGAAACTCAGTCCGCCGTATGCGCTCTCCGTTCGATCCTTGTTACTTCGACTGTGCCGAATCGAACTTCAATACATGCCGATAAATATATGTCGGGGCTCTCTGGCCGACAGTCCAGGGTACGTCCGGACCATCAATCGCTGAACTGTAGTCGTAGACGATCATTTCGGAGCGATCTTTACCTTCGATCACGGAAGCAAAGCAGGTGTCGCCCCTTGAAGGAAGGTCGATTTCGAAGGCGAAACGCCGCTCTTTTTCAAGATAACGCCACAGTGAGCAGCGCTTGCGTTCGACGATGTACTCGAACTGGTTCACGGCGCGTCGGAGCGGCCCCCGATTGAAGAGGCCTGCGGGCTGATCGAAGACGCCACTTTTCGTGAGATTTCTGCGAGCCAAAAGATACGTCTCAGACTTGAAGCGAAAGAGCCGAGGCGAATCAAACTTCTTTGGATCTGAATGACAAGCGGCGTTTTGATCGCTTGGCGCGGAGCGTTCGCAGACGATCGAACCAAAGCCTGTCTCATCCCCGCCTTCGTTGCGCATCACGGTCAGGAACCGTCCCGAACCAGTGGTTGCAAAATCTGTCTCTGAAGCGCCGCCTTGGTAGAGATGGTCGACTCTTTGGTTGAGCGGGCTCCAGCGAATTCCATCCGCGCTCGTGAGCAGCCTCACCTGGAGTGGGCTGGGAAAAATCGCGTACAGACTCTCGCCGCCCGAGTACGCCGACATCATGGCGCGTGACCCTTCAGCGCGAACGCTCCAGGCAATGTGGCCCGGCAAGTTCAAGGGAGTTAGCGCGCTCCAGGCGCCGTTTTCGGCGCGCGTCGAGTGCTGCACGCCGACCGGCTCGAAGTCGAAAGCGTTCTTGCCAAGCTTTGAAACATACAGGTGCAACTTGCCACTCAAAGAAAGCAGCTGTGGCTCACGGAGATCCGTGCCGAGAGAAAGGGTTGCCTCTCTCCGCCAGTTCACTTCATCCCCGCTGCTTGCAACGTTGACGACGACCCGTTCGCTCGCAAAGTGCGTTGGGGCAGTGCGCCAAGCGAGATACACCCGACCGTCCGTATGGCGGACCACATGCAAGTTGTTGTTGGCGTTTTGGACGTTGATCTCCCGGTCGAGTCCAACGCTTGGCACAATCCGCCGAGTGTCCGCGACGCTGACTCGGTAGGGGCCGGGTTGATGGATCGGCTCTTCGGGCGCTGGGTGCTCCCTCTCCCAACTCGGGTGATCGTAGCGACCCAAGCAGAGAGCCACCGACCCGTCCCAAAGGTAGTTGCACGAGGCCGCTCCCATCAAACCCAATAACGCGCGCCGAACCACCGAACAAAATTAGCAGCGCGCGCATCTGCCGCGAGTGGGATCGCCCTATTTATGACACATTCGTCACAATGCGGAGTCGATTGTGTCGCCAAGCCGCCACAATGTATTCAAGCGTCCCAGGAGCTGCGCTTGGCGTCAAAAACAAACAAACGCGCCATTCCGAGCCTATTCCGTGCCGTGGCGCCGCAACCAATGTGCGGCACCTTGCGAGGTGTGCGTGGGTTTGGCGATCCGCGGGCTGTTAATCTGCCGTCTGGCGCGCCAGTTTGGTTCCAACCAGATGGCAAGGGTGGCCACGTCAACAAGGGCACCACCGCGATGACCTATTTCACGCGTCAGGACATTCCATTTCGGGTTGGGGGTTACTGGCGCGGCCGCCGCTACCGCAACAATCCTCGCGATTGCTGGCGCGGCGATACCTGTGGTGGCTAACGTGGCGGGTGCCAGTGGAGGAGATTCAGTGGCGGCGACCCTTGCGGTCGGTTGGGTGGTCACGATCGGAGGTGCCGCATGCGTGCTCACGGGAACTGGCGGCGGCGTTGTGGATCGCGTCAGGAGTCGCTCTCCGAAGAGAATCAGCAACGCTGCGGCAACCGTCGCTAACAGAATGTTCGAGGTGTTCCAGCCCACCTCTCGAACAGGCGTCGCGGTAGCAGGTGGCACCGAGTGAGGCGTTGTGGTCACCGGCGATTCGTGGACGGCAGACACCTCCATGGGCGGGGGAAGCGGAGGAGGCGGCGGCGGCGCTGGCGGACTGGTTGACGGCACCATACTGGCCGCGGATCTCGACCCTGCGGGAAGCGGGGGCGGCACGATTCGTCGCGGGCGTGGCAGGGCTTGGGCTAGCGGTGCGACCTGCGGCGGCAGTGCGAGCTGCGGCGCCGGCGCCAATCGGGCGTGTTCGGGGCACATATTATGCTGCATCGCTGAAGCAAAGGCTCGTCCCTCAGACTCGAGATCGGCGCCGGGGTATCGGCGCTGATCTCGGCAAGCAAGCCCGGTACGGTGCGATCTGCGAACACGGGAACGCCCACGAGCAGCTCGTAAAGAATAACCCCGAGCGCCCGCACATCTGCGCGTCTGTCGATGTCGCCGGGGTCGCGCGCATGCTCGGGCGAAAGATAGCGGAGTGCCGACGGAATCGCGCTCCCCGTGAACACACCAGCGAGTTTCGAACGCTCGACACGCGCAAACTCTTATCCGCTTTCCCCAGACGCAAGCTTCAAGCGCTTACCAACCAACACCGACAGCCAGGCCAAACTCGGTGGGGTAAGTGGTCGTCTTCGCGGGCTGAGTCGGTTCGAGCTGTGTCCTGGTGACAGGATCGTAACTGTACACGTAGTCCGGCGTGTTGCTCCAGGGCGTCAGATTTTGGCTGACACGAAGATCCGCGTAGAGGCGGCTTGAGGATGTGCGGAAGAACATCAGGCCCGCCTGGCCAAAGACCGCCAGATTGGGGGCCACGTCGACGTGGCGCCCACCGAGGATCCGCGGCGAAATCCCGCCTCCGACGTAGGGCGAAACATTCTTGTCGTTGAGATAGTAACTCCCACCCAGTTCACCATAAATACCGCCGGCGGAATCAAAGCCGTTGCCGGCGGAAACCCCGGAACCGCCTGGCAATGTGAACCCGGCGCCCACTTCCAAGAAATACTTTTCTCCTTCGAGGCGCCCGTTCGCGCCGAACGCGATCATCGGTTCGTAATTGGTCGAAGAACCGAGCGCTACTGGGAGCGTGTGCGACGTTTTGATCCCGATCACCTTCTCAACGAAGGTGCGGTTCACCTTTTTGCCCTCACGCTCCGTCACTGTATTGATAGTGCGCGTTTCCGAAGGGTCCTTCTTTTGAAAGAGCGCCGTGCTGAGGCGCGCCGCCACGGGCTCCATATCGTCCAAGGACGCGGCAACCATGCGCGTGTGAAAAATTTCCTTGCCGTCGAGCGAATATCGAATTGCCGTCACCACAATGCGTTCGTTCAGGCGTGTGGCCCGCACCACCAGGTACTCCGACGAGCGGCTGAGGCTAGCAGCCTCGGCATAGGTGCCCGGCGTGCCGTCAGCACGCGCTGCCGGCACCACCATCACCACCTGATCGCGACTGGCTTCCGCGTACGCCTCGGCAACCACTGCCCCAATGGCTTCGCCTTCCGAAGGAGTCA
>Ga0209181_10005580_pt1 | contig 18054 bp, 13 predicted proteins | sample MAT05_FD_187208 | JGI IMG/M metagenome (GOLD analysis project Ga0209181, IMG submission 187208) | Freshwater microbial communities from Lake Fryxell liftoff mats and glacier meltwater in Antarctica - MAT-05 (SPAdes) (version 2) | ecosystem: Environmental > Aquatic > Freshwater > Ice > Liftoff...
GAACCTTGACGAAGGCACGCGCCAGATCGAGCTGGTTCTTCACCGCCTGCATGCGGCCCACGGTGCCCACCAGCCACAGCCGCGAATCAGTGAACGGACAGCCTGAAATCGCTGCGCGTGCGGCGCCGGCCGGGCGGAAGCGATCGCTGTCCACGCCGTTGCAGATGCGCTGCACGCGCGTACTGGGGATGCCCACCGGCCCGGTGAGCGTGGAAGCCAGGTCGTGCGACAGCGCCACCCACTGCTGCACGAAAGGCCGCATCAGCCGGCGATTCCACTGGTTCTTGCGGTTGCCGCCGTCGAAGTCGCCGACGTCGCGCCCGTGCTCGCCGTGGATGCGCACCGGTACCCCCGCGGCCCAGGCCGCGGGCTGCATTTCAAGCGCAGCCAGGTTGCGTGTATGCACGATGGCCGGGCGGTATTCGCGCAACAGCCGCCACAGCTTGGGGTACAGGTGCGCGCCATGCCCGGGCGACTTGTGCAAGGCGATGCAGGGCACGCTCGGGTCGCGCAGCCGGCGTTTGAAGTCAGTGACTTCAGTCAGCGCCACCACCATGTGCCGGTAGGCGCCGGCGGGCATGTGGTTGATGAGGTTGACGACGCCGTTTTCCAGGCCGCCGGTGTCGAAGCGATAGACGATGTGCGCGACCAGCGGACGCGGGTCGCGCACCGGGTTCACAAGCGCCAGAGTTTGTACCCCGCACCCGTGATGGCAGCCGCGTCGAAGGCCGCCTTCACGTCGATGAAGGCCCCGCCCTTGACCATCTTCTTGCCCAGGTCGTCCACCGAGAGCGACTTGTACTCGCGGTGCGCCACCGCCGCCACCACCGCATCAGCGCGCGGCAGATCGTCGAAGCGCTGCAGCGTCACGCCGTATTCGTGCATCGCCTCTTCAGCGTCGGCGGTGGGGTCGGTGACGTGCACGTCCACGCCGTAGCTCTGCAGTTCCTTGATGATGTCGATGACCTTGCTGTTGCGCAGGTCGCCGCAATCTTCCTTGAAGGTCAGCCCCAGCACGTTGACCTTGGCACCGCGAATGCTGCTGCCGGCGGCAATCATTTGCTTGATGGTCTGCTCGGCGATGAATTTGCCCATGCCGTCGTTGATGCGGCGCCCGGCCAGGATGACCTGCGGGTGGTAGCCCAGCATGTCGGCCTTGTAGGTCAGGTAGTACGGGTCGACGCCGATGCAGTGGCCGCCCACGAGGCCGGGCTTGAACTTCAGGAAGTTCCACTTCGTACCGGCGGCTTCAAGCACCTCGCTGGTGTCGATGCCCATCTTGTCGAAGATGATGGCCAGCTCGTTCATCAGCGCGATGTTCAGGTCGCGCTGGGTGTTCTCGATGACCTTGGCGGCCTCGGCGGCCTTGATGCTGCTGGCCCGGTACACGCCGGGCACGATGATCTTTTCGTACAGCTTGGCCACTTCATCCAGCGTCTCGGGCGTGTCGCCGCTGACGATCTTCAGGATCTTCGTCAGCGTGTGCTCCTTGTCGCCCGGGTTGATGCGCTCGGGGCTGTAGCCGACGAAGAAGTCCTGCTTCCACTTCAGGCCCGATTCCTTCTCCAGCACCGGGATGCACACCTCCTCGGTGGCGCCCGGGTAGACCGTGCTCTCGTAGACGATGATCGCGCCGCGCTTCAGGTGCCGGCCCACGCTGGTGCTGGCACCGACCAGCGGCCGGAAGTCGGGGATGTGCGCGTTGTCGACCGGCGTGGGCACGGCGACGATGACGATGTCGGCTTCACCCAGCAAGGAAGGGTCGTCCGTGTAGACGGCATGCGTGGCCAGCGCCATCTCGGCGTCGCTCAGCTCGCGGCTGGGGTCGGTGCCGCGCTGGCAGGCTTGGACCTTGTGCTTGGCGATGTCGAAACCGATGGTCCGCATCTGCTTGCCGAATTCGATCACCAGCGGCAGGCCGACGTAGCCCAGGCCGATCACGGCGACGGTGTCCATTTTCTGCTTCCTTCTTTTTGCGAGAGGGGTTGGTGCCTGGATGACGGGGCGGGTGGCTGTCAGCGCAGGTCGCGGGTCTGCTGCAGAACGTCGCCCAGCGGCGTGAGGTTGGCTGCAGCGAAGGCCTGCACCGCCGCGGCCGCATCCTCGAAGCTGCCTCGGTCGGCGTAGATCACGACGACCGCGCCGTCGTCGCCACGGCCGAGCAGCCTGGCCAGGGCGTTGCGCAGCTTTGCCTCGACATTGCTGGCGACAAAACGGCCGTCGATCCAGTACACGCGCCATGCCACCAGGGCCTTGGGCGAGGCGCGATCGGCGCTCGGCGGGGGCTGGATGTTGGTGGACTGCCCGCCGATGCGGCGCCCGGCGGACTCGACCGACACGCGCGCCGTGCCTAAGGGGTTCCAAGTCCGCTCGTTCAGCCCGACGACCTCGTTGAGTGAGCTGACGAGCTTGCGGTCGGCGTCCTGGCTGCGGTAGTAGGCGACGAACAGCCCCACCCGTCCAGCAGGACCCGCGTACCCGTGGTGCGCCAGGACCGACGGGTTCTGCCAGCGGGGTGCCCATTCGAGCGCGGGCTTTTCGGTCAGCTCCCAGCCTGCCGACAGCGTCGGCGGCAGGATCAGCTGCGGGGTGCTGGCGGCGCGCTCCCCGCGCTGAAGTTCCCAAACCGCCAAGTGCGGCGCGACGCTGATCAGCAGGGCGCCCGATACGGTCGCCATCAGCAAGCCCGAACGGCTGACGAAGGTACCCGCGGCCGGCGATGGCGCGGGGCCCTGGGGCTGCGGGTCGTCGGGCTCGGCCCAGCGCGCACCGATCATGAACATCACGAAGATGACGACGCCGAAGAACACCCAGCCGTACAGGATGTGGTCGATACCGACGGCAATGCGGTTGCCCGACAGGTGCCCGAGCATCACGATGATGTAGGCGCGCAGCCAGTTCGCGACGATGGGCACCGCCAGCGACACGAGCATGAAGACCGCGCGCTTCTTGTACGAGCGGTAGTTCAGGTACGCGAACAGGCTGCCGACCATGAACGAGGCGATGAGGTAGCGCACGCCACTGCACTCGTCGATCACCGACCAGCTGCCGGTGGGAATGACGAAGCGCAGCCCTTCACGGTAGATGGGGACGCCGGTGATCTGCAACGCGATGACGACGAAGTCCGCGGTCCAGTTCATCATCGGCTGCAGCATGAACTCGCCGAAGGGCACGCCGAAGAACAGGAACAGCAGCGGGAACAGGATCACCGAGGCGACCTGCAGCCCCAGCACCGCGGGAACCGCCAGCACCAGCATGCCCACCCACGCGAACTGCGAGGCGGCGTTGACGAGCACCAGGTCAGCCAGCAGCCACACCCCGCTGCAGACCGCCATGCCCGCAAGCAGCCAGGGCTGCGGGCGCGGCACCAGGCGCGCGAGCACCGCGCGCTGGCGCCAGATCAACCACAGGGTGATGGGCGGCACGAGGAAAGCGTGCGCGAAGGTCTCTGAGCGGTGCCAGATGCCGACCATGCCGATCATGGTGTCGCGGTAGACGACGGCCAGGCACAGCAGCACGAAGCCCAGAGCGAACAGAGCGGACCGCCACGGCGACGCCGTGAGCGTGGGGGTGAGGACGGCACTCATGTGATGGGATGGCTCTGTAGGGTGGGTCGGGGCGCGAGCAGGGGCGGCGGGCGCCCCAGTTCGGCGAGCTGCCGGTCGAGCGCAGCGAGGTGGTTGGTCCAGGCATAGCGATGCTGCACACGCAGCCGTGCCGCAGCGCCGATGGCCGCCGCCGCGGGCGCGGCGCGCAGCAGGCGGTCGATGGCCTGCACATACTCTTCGGGCTCGGCGGCGTCCAGGATCTCGCGGCCAGGCTGCACGTCGAGCGCATCGACGCAGGCCGTGGCCGCGACCACGGGCCGGCCCATCGCCATGGCCTCGAGGATCTTGTTCTGGATGCCGCGCGCCAGCCGCAGCGGTGCGACGACGACCGCTGCGTGCTGCAGGTAGGGGCGCACGTCGGGCACGGTGCCGGAGACGACCACGCCTGCCGACGGGTCGGCGGCGAGCGCCCGCACCGCCGGCGTCGGCGCCCGGCCGACGATGTGCAGGCGCAGCAGCGGCCAGCGGGCACGCAACTGCGGCAGCGCCTGGCTGGCGAACCAGGTCACCGCGTCGACGTTGGGCCAGTAGTCCATGGCGCCGGTGAAGACCAGCGGGATCTCGCCAGGATCGAAGGGCGAGGCGTGCTGCGTGTCCGGGCTGAAGTACGCCGTATCGACACCGTTGTTCATCGCCTCGACGCGGCCGGCGCACTCGGGCGCAAGGCGGCGGAACAGTTCGACCTCGTTTTCGGTGGCCAGGAAGCAGCGCCGCGACTGCGCGGCCGCCTGGCGCTCGCAAGCCAGCAGTCGGTGCCCCTCGCGCCGGTACAGCCATGACAGCGGCCAGCGGTGGCGCGGGGCATAGGCCGACCACTTGGCGGAATCGATGTCGACCATGTCCAGCAACATCGGCAGCTGCGGATGGGCCTGCGCGTAGAAAGCCATCGACGACGAAAACACGACGGTCGCGGCAATGTCCTCGCGCTCGACGGTGCGGCTCACCCAGCGGCGCAACCCGGCGCTGCGGTAGTAATGCAGCGACAGCGCCTGGCCGGTCAACAGGCCGGCCAGGCTGCGCACGCGGGCTGCGCGCGGGTGCAGGCGCTCGACATGCAAGCCGGCGCACTGGCTGCGCAGCGCCTCCACGTGCTGCTCGTCCTCAGGGTCGTCGACGAAGGTGCCCACGAACACCCGGTGCCGCGCCGCCAGGTGTTGCAGCAAATGGTAGGAGCGCACCTTGTCGCCCTTGTTCGGCGGGAAGGGCAGGCGGTGAACGAGGTAGAGCAGGTTGGCCATGGCTGCAGGCTTGTCAGCCCAGGCTGCGCACGATGTGCGGCCCCAGCCAGTTGGCCACGCCCAGAGGCAGGCGCCGCCAGGCCTGGATCATCAAGCGGTACTTGGCGTTCGCCGGGTTGTTCTGCGGCACCGCGTCGCGCTTGTAGAGCTGGTATTCGTAGTGCAGCGGCGTCGGCTCGAAGCCCCAGTTCTTCTTGAACGCGTAAGGGCCGGTGCCTTGCTTGCTGCGGCCGTAGTCGAAGGTCTTCAGGCCGCGCGCGCAACTTCGCCGCATGAGGTCCCAGTACTTGAAGTCGTTGGCTGCCAGGTCACGCGCCGCCTCGTCGTCGCCGGCGTAGTAGGGCAGCACCTCGTCGCGGAAATAGAAGCTCAGCACGCTGGAGAGCGGCCGCCCCTGTTCGCTGCTGACGGTCAGGAATTCGCAATCGGCACCGAACTCGCGCTGCAGCGCGGCGAAGTAGCGCCGCGGCAGCGCCGGCGTGCCATGGCGGTGCACGTTGTCGGCGTAGAGCCGGAAGAAGCGGCCCTCGTCGCCGTCGACGGCGCCGACCAGCCCGTTCTTGATGCCCTTGCGCACCATCGCCCGCTGCTTGCGCGGGATGGCCAGCATGTTGGCCTCCTCGTCGGGCAGGATGGCCTTGCGAAACGTCACGTACAGGTCCTGGGTGGGCCAGTCCGCATGGTGACGCTCCACATGGCGCAGTTCAAGGTGCTGAACGCCCAGCGACTGCGCCAGGCGCTGGGCCTCGACTTCGAGCAGCGCTGCGCTGGCGGCGTCCGTCGACGCCGTGCCGCCATAGACGGCGAACGGCAGGCTGGTGAGCGCATTGCCGAAGAGCATGCTCTTCACGTGGGCCAGCGGCAACACGCCGGTGATGCGGTTGTCCGTCACCGCGCACAGGTAATGCGTGCGGTGGCCGAAGACCTCGCCCAGCACGCGCTGCCAGCCGGCGCGGTGGAAGAAGGTGGCCTGCGGGCAGGCCATCACGAACGCGTCCCACGCGGCCGCCATGGCGCGGTCGTCCGGTTCCAGGCGTTGCAGGGTCGGCATGCCCGCGCTCAGGCCAGCGCCGGCGTCAGGGCGTGCACCGGCACGGCCTGGCGCTGCAGGAAGATCTGGTCCATGCGCCCCCAGCTGAAGTCGGCCAGCAGCGACTGCAGCCTGCGGTCCATGCGGGGGATATTGACGTAGTGGCGGAAGCGCGTCTTCGCGTCGATGCCGGGAATGCGCGGTTGGCCGGGATCGATTTCCCAGGGGTGGAAGTAGAAGACCGCCGCCTCGCCGTCGACGCGGTTCACACGCCCGATCATCCAGCGCGACACGGCGTAGGGCAGCAGCCTGAAATAGCCACCGCCACTGGAGGGCAGATTGCGCTCGCCCAGCCGCAGCGTCGTCACTGGCACTTCCAGCAGGCCGTTGTGCAGGCGGTAGGCGAAGCGCGGCGAATCGGGCATGCCGTAGTGGTCGTGGCGGATGGGGTAGATGCTGCTGCTGTAACGGTAGCCTGCGCACGCCAGCACATCGAAGGCCCACAGGTTGGCGGCACCGATGGAAAAGCTCGGCGCCCTGTAGCCCAGCACCGGGCGTCCGGCAATGTCCTCGAGCGTCTTCTTGGCGCGGGTCACGTCCTCGGTGAAGGCCGCCTGGTCCAGATCGGTGGCGCGTTCGTGGCCATGGCCATGGCTGGCCAGTTCGTGGCCGCCATCGACGATGCGGCGCACCAGCGCCGGGTGGCGCTCGGCGATCCAGCCCAGCGTGAAGAAGGTGGCGCTCACCCCGCGCGCCGTCAGCAGTTCCAGGATGCGGTCGACGTTGCGTTCGACCCGGCACTCGCGGCTGTCCCAATCGGCGCGACGAATGTACGGCGCGAAGGCAGAGACCTGGAAGTAGTCTTCCACGTCGATCGTCAGGGCATTGGTGATGGGGGGCGCGGGGGCGGGTGCGAGCATGCGTCGGGTTCGTTCGTCCTCGGCTGCGGCGGTTGTACCGCAGCAAAAGCGTGATGTTAGGCGGCAGCAGGGTCCGCCGGTGTGACATGCGCCGCGCTACCTGGCGGCAGCGGCGTGCCCGACTGCACGACCCCCTCGATTCAGGGGGTGCCGCGGGCCAGCCAGGCGAAGAGGTCGGCCGCGATGCGCTCGGCGGCATGGCCGTCCCACAGTTCGGGCACCCGACCGCGCTTGCCACGGCCGGCCAGGATCGCCGCAACGCCATCCCGGATCGCCTGCGTGTCGCGCCCGACCAACGTGTTGGTGCCCTGCTCCACCGTGATCGGGCGTTCGGTGTTCTCTCTGAGCGTCAGGCAGGGCACGCCCAGCGCGGTGGTCTCCTCCTGCAGACCGCCGGAGTCGGTAAGCACGACGGTGGCGCCGGCCATCAGGCCCAGCATCTCGAGATAGCCTTGCGGCGGCAGCACGGCCATGGTCGCGGCATCGAGCAGGCCATCGAGCCCGAAGCGCGTGATGTTCTGGCGCGTGCGCGGATGCAACGCGAACACCAGGGGCAGCCGGGCTGCGACCTCGCCCAGCACGCCAAGCAGGGCCGCAAGCGCTTGCGGATCGTCGACGTTCGACGGTCGGTGGAGCGTGACCACACCGTAGCCTTGCGGATGCTGCAGCAGTGCGGGGTCGGTGCCCTGCGCGCGCAGGGTGTCCGCTGGCGCGCGTGCGCGTTCACGGTGCGAATGCAGCGAGTCGATCATCACGTTGCCGGCGAAGCAGACACGTTCGCCGGCGATGCCTTCGCGGGCCAGGTTGTCGGCAGCACTTCGTTCGGTGGTGTAAAGCCGGCCGACGATCTGGTCGGTGAGCACGCGGTTGATTTCTTCGGGCATACCGCGGTCCCAACTGCGCAGGCCGGCCTCGACATGCACCACGGGCACGCCCTTTTTCACCGCCACCAGCGCGCATGCGAGCGTGGAATTCACGTCGCCGACGACCAGCACGCAGGCCGGGCGGTGTTCGTCGAGCGCGGGCTCGAAGCGCTTCATCACTTCGGCCGTCTGCAAGGCATGGCTGCCGGAGCCGACCTCGAGGTTGATGTCGGGGCGGGGCAGCGACAGGTCGGCAAAGAGCTTGTCGCTCATGCTGGCGTCGTAGTGCTGGCCCGTGTGCACCAGCAGCGCGGGCAGCGGCGGCTCGTGTGCGGCCAGCGCGCGCAGGATGGGCGCCATCTTCATGAAGTTCGGGCGCGCGCCGACGATGCACATCACCGGGCCCATGAGAGTCACCGTGGCCATCAATCGCCTGCGCCGGTCGACTTCTTCTTGCTTGCATCCACCAGCTTCTGGAACATGGCCAGGATCTGCAGGTTCGTGCGCTCCAGCCGCAGCAGGCTGCGCTCCAGGCGCTGCAACTGGTCGCCGCGCTGGTCGGCGGTGAGTGCCGCAATCTGCTGCGACATCGCCTCGGCGTCGTCGGCGCCGAGTTGCGCGTGGCTGAGGTCCACGTCGAGCAGCGCACCGGCCATGCCGCCGGGCATGCTGGGCTCGGCACCGGCCGACACGGCCACGCGTGCGGCGTTGGCCGGCACCTGGCTCTCTTGCTCGAACTCGCGCACCACCTCGGCGACGTCGCCCGCGGTGAGCTCGGTGCTGCCGCTCAGGAAACCCGCCAGCAGCAGCCGGTCGCAGACCGCGTTGATGCGGCGTGGAATGCCCCCGGTGGCCGCATAAATGCTGGTGAAGGCCGCCGGCTCGAAGCTCGGCTTGCCCTTGGAGCCGGCACACTTCAGCCGGTGCTCGATGTAGGCGCGTGTTTCGTCGGCGTCCAGCGGCCCGATATGGCAAGTGGCCGCCACGCGCTGGCGGAACTGCTCCATCTCGGGCTGCTGCAGGATCTGCCGGAACTCGGGTTGCCCCACCAGAAAGCTCTGCAGCAGCGCCTGGTTGCCGAACTGGAAGTTGCTGAGCATGCGCAACTCTTCCACTGCACGCGGCGTGAGGTTCTGCGCCTCGTCGACGATCAGAAGGCAGCGTTTGCCCTTGCTCATCTGGCTGATGAGAAAGGCTTCCAGCGTGATCAGCAATTCGCTCTTGGGCACGTCCTTGACGCGGAAACCGAAGGCCGCCCCCACCATGCGCAGTGTGTCCTCGGCGCCCAGTTGCGTCGTCACCAGATGGCCGGTGATCACGTTGCTGCCGCTCAGGCCTTCGATCAGGCTGCGCAGCACCATCGTCTTGCCGGCGCCGATCTCGCCGGTGATGACGATGAAACCCTCGTTGCGCGAGACGCCGTACTCGAGATAGGCCTTCGCGCGCCGGTGCTGCTTGCTACTGAAGTAGAAGGCGGGGTCCGGGTTGAGCTGGAAGGGCTTGCTGGTCAAGCCATAGAAAGCTTCGTACATGGTGGTCAGAAGCGAATACCGAGGCTGGCCGTGACGGCCGACTCGGTGTAGGGGCGGGCGCCGTCGGCCTGGGCGTGACGGGCCGTCACGGACAAGCTGGCACGGCTGGAGATCTGCTCACCCCAACTCACATTGAGGCTCTTCAGTCCGTTGCCAGCCACCGCACCGCGACCGGGGGTGATCTGCTCGGCCGCGGTGACGACCAGAGACGAGGCCGGCGTCAGCCGATACGACCAGCTCACGACATAGCCATGCTGGCGCAACGCGTCGACACGGCTCAGGTCGTCCTGCGCCGTGCTGATCGTGTCGAGGCGGCGTGAATTGGTCCTGAACGTCGAGAGCACGAAATTGCTGCGCAGCCCCTGCAAGGCATACGAGAGGTTCTGGCTGTGCTGCAGGCTAAGCGCCCGGTTGATGAAGCCGGCGGTGATGCGCTGGTTCGGGTTGAGGCCGGCGGCCAGCAGGAAGTTGCGCACCAGCACGTCGCGCAGCGCCGGGTTGGGTTCCAGCGAGGCGAACTGCTGGAAGTACAGCTCGTAGATCGACAGGGTCTGTCCGGCACCCACCGTGGTTTCCGTGCTGCTGCGGGAGTCGGTGAACGAGATGATCGAGCGGCGCAGGCGGTGACTCAGGCTCACCGTGTGGCTGGTGCCGAAGTAGCGGTGCTCGTACTTCGCACTGAGCCGGGTGCGCGCAGTCGGCTGCCAGTCGGCACCACCGCCCCAGGTGTCGCTCACGCGTTGGTCGTTGGTCTGGACGTCGTTTCTTTCCTTGCCGGCGCTCACGAACAGGCGCAGGTCCGATTGCGGCCGGTAGTTCAACGTCGCGCGCAGCACGTCCTGGGTCGTCTTGCGCCCGCCGTTGAAGTCGGAGACGTTGCGGTTGAGCTCGACCGCCCCGCTCAAGTCGCGCGCAAGGCTGGTGCTGACGCGCAGGCCCCCGTTGTAGCTGAAGGCGGTGCGGGAGTCGGTGCTGCCGCCGTTGCCGCCGTTGCCGCCGTTGCCGCCGCTGCTGATGCTGCCACTGCTCGACAGCGACGTCTCGAAGTCCGCATCGAATCTGAAGCCACCGATCTCGTAGCTGAGCCCGCGCCCACGCCCGCCCTGGAACCGGGGCGACAGGCTGAAGGTGCGCACCTCCGTGCTGTTCGGGTTGATCGAGCTAGGCCGCGCCCCCTGCAGGTCCAGCGCCGAAATCGACTGCTGGGAGATCGAGGCGCGGGCGTCGATGAACGCGTAACCGGGGATCACCTCGGCTGACACAAGCGCGTTCAGCGCATTCTGCAGCTGGAAGCGCGAGGGGCTGCGGGCGAAATAGAGGCCACTCAATGCGTAATCCAGAGAGCCCTGCACGCGCCCGGCGCGGCTGTTGATGCGCACACTGGGCGTCAGTATCGTTACTGCGTCGGCCTGACGATCAATGGCCGACAAGTTCCGGTTGTCGGTGATCGTCTGCGTCGCGGAGAAACCGGAGCTGACCGAGAAGGACCCGAGTTGCGCCATCGCAGCCGTCGACATCGCGCCCAGGGAGAGGGCAACCAGCCGGGCCCCGAGCCGCCAGTCTGGCGCTGCTACCTGCGTAGAAGTGAATTCAATGGGACGCAAGGTCACGGGCCACCCGAGCTCAGGCAGGCTTGCCGGACTCGGCAGGCGCAGCGGCCCCAGCAGAATCCGCGCCTTCGGATTTGCCGTACCCATAGCCATAGCCGTAGCCATAGCCATAGCCATAGCCGTAGCCCGCCGGGCCATCGGTGCGTGCCTTGTTCAGCATCATCATGCGTACCGGACACGATTCGATCGTCGACAAAGCGTGCATCACATCGGACTGTGAAGTGCGGCCCGCATTGACCACGATCACGATCTGCCCCATGTGAGTGGCCAGGACACGGGACTCGGTGGTAAGCAGCAGCGGCGGCGAATCGAAAATGACGATGCGGTCGGAGTAGCGTGTGGCCAGGTCCTCGAGCAAACTGGTCATCGCATCGCTGGCCAGCAGTTCGGTGGCGCGGGCGTGCGGTGTTCCGCTGGGCAGGATGGTCAGCTTGTCGACGTTGGTTCTCAGCAAGACGCTCGGCACATCGGCCTTGCCTTCCAGCACATCGAGCAGACCCGGACCGGGCGGCAGACCGAGCAGCTTGAGGACCGACGGCCGGGCCACATCGGCGTCGACGAGCATCACGGTGTGGTCGAGCTCGGACGCGATGCTCATCGCCAGGTTCACCGAGGAATAGGTCTTGCCTTCCCCGGCCAGCGCACTAGTGATCATGATCAGGTTGCCATGAACCACCACGGCAGCACCCCGGTTCAGCGCATTGCTGATCAGCGGGCGCTTGATGACCCGGTATTCGTCCGCCATGGCAGAGCGCGGCGCGTGAGGGGTCAGAATTCCCGCCGCTTCGAGGGCCACGAGGTCGAGCTCGACGCGTCGCGACAAATGCCCCTGGGCACCCGGATCCACAGCAACTCGTCGCCCTGACACGGGCATGGCGGACGCAATTGGTTTGCTCGGAGCTTCGGCCGTCGATACGTCGCCCTCGATGTCCGGCAGCGTGATTCCCGCCTGCCTCAGCTGTTCAAGGCGCAGCGCTGCCTGTTCGATGAGACTGTTCACGTTACGGTCCTGTCCATCAACGCACGGCCGCCGTGACCGCCAACCCGATGCCGAACAAGCTCACGAGTCCTACAGACGCCCCTGCGAAACGGAACAGGCTGTTGCGCTCCCTGCGCTTGAATGCAGCGTCCATGCGAAGCGACACGACCCCCAGCACAGGCAGGCCAGTGATGTTGCCCAACTCGCTGGAGTCGTAAACCGTTCGGCGGATCTGGCTGAGCAGAAGCGAGAGCGCCAGGCCGGCACCCAGCCCCGCGAACAGCGCTGCCGGAAGCAGTGCCAGGCGGTTGGGCGCCACAGGTTGCGGCGAGACCCGCGGCGGGTCGATCAAACGAAACTCCGCCATGCCTGAGGCATTTTCGAGTTCGCCACCCATCATGGCCGACTGCCGGCGTGCCAGCAGTTCGTCGTAGCTGCGCTTGTTCAGCCCATAGTCGCGGTTGAGTTGCGCGGCCTCGGCCTCGAGCTGGGGCGCGGTCTTCAGGCCTTCCCTGGCCTGCGCCATGCGCCCACCGAACTCGCCGACCCGCGTGCGCAGCGAGGCCACCTGGACCTCCACACCCGCCAGCATCCTGCTCAGTTCCTGCACGGCGGGGTCGGTGGAAACACCCGGCCCCGCGGCGGCCATCGCTACCACCGCGGCCTTGCGTTGCTCGGCCGCCTCTTTGGTTCGCTGCTGTTCCAGTTCCTGAAGCAGTCGCTTGCTCAGCACGATGTCCGGATGACGGTCGGTGTAGCGCTGCAACAACCCGTCGATGCTGCGTTTGACCTCGTTGATCCGACCGTCGAGTTCAGGCGTCGAAGCCGTGAACGCAACTTCGGTGGCGGCACCCGCACCGGGGGCCGGTGCGCGGGATGCGGTGAGCTGCTGCTTGATCGAGTCACGGGCATTCTCGGCCTCGCGCAATTGCAGCTTGGCGGTTTCCAGCTGGAGGGCGGCTTCGGCCAGGCGTTGCGCTGCGTCCTTGCCGTCGTCGCTGCGCATCTCGATGTTGCGGATCTTGAACTCCTTCAGCTTGGCCTCGGCCTGCTCCAGCTTTTCCTCGAAGCGGCGAATCTGCTCGTTCAGGAAGTTCTTGGCCGAGTCGTTGTCCTGTCGATTCGAGCCGAGGCCTGACTCGACGAACATCGAGGTCAATGCCTGGATCGTCTTGCGCGCCTTTTCCTGGTTGTTGTCACGCACAGCCAGTGTGTACAGGTTGTCTCGGCCGGTGTTTCGGATCTGGATGGTCTGCCCCAGCCGGTTGATCAACTCCTCGCGCTCGGCCGGTGTGGCGGCCTTCAGGTCCAGGTCCGCCGAGCGGATGAGCTTTTCAAGGTTCGGCCGGCTCAACAAAGTCCGGCTCAGCATGTTCACCTGTTGCTGGACATTCGGCGTCACGGCCAAGCCAGCCATCAGCGGCCTGAGCACCGAGTCGGTGTCGACAAAGATGCGCGCAGACGCCTCGTACTCGTCGGGGATGCGCATCACCAGCACGACGCCGACGATGACCACGACCCAGGCGAGGGCCATGCCTGGCCACCGGAACCTCCACATGCCGCGAAGGAAGCCCAGGGCCTTCTTGATGATTTCATCCATGGATCGACACTGCCGTGAGGTTGACGGGTCGCGGGTCTGATCGGGCCACGGTCAGAACAGGCTCTGCGGGATGATGAGGATGTCGCCCGGCTGCATGTCGACGTTGGCCGACACGTCGCCCCGCTTGAGCAGGTCGCGCACGCGCACCGAATACTGCTTGTTGCCTTCGCGGGTGCGCAGGATGATGGCCTTGTCGGCGGCGAAATCGGTGACGCCCCCGACCACGATCATCAGGTCGAGCAGGGTCATCTGCTGCTTGTAGGGAATAGCCTGCGGCCGACTGGCCTCGCCGATGATGCGGATCTGCTCGCTGTAGGGGCCCACGAACCCACCGACCAGCACGGTCACGATCGGGTCGCGCACGTACTTGGACAACACCACCTCGATGTCGCGCGCCAATTGCACCGGCGTCTTGCCTTGCGCAAGCAACTCGTCGACGAGCGGCGCAGCGATCTTGCCGTCGGGCCGCACGGCCACTGACATCGACAGCTCAGGATTGCGCCAGACGACGATGTTGACGCTGTCGCCTGCGCCGATGACGTAGGTGTAGTCCTGCGGGGCCGCCTGCTGGGGCGCCGGCGGCAGGTCGGGCCCCATGAAGGAGGCGCAGCCCGCCAAAGAAAACGCCGCAGCCAGCATTGCCATGCGCTTGAATGCAAGCCGCAACTCTGACGGGTTCTGGTTCACGGGGCCTCTCCTTGTGAATTTCAACGGCACTGCGAGTGCGGGCAGAATGATCGCATACGACGCTGGCGATTTACGCCATGCTCATTGGGGGCGCGCCTGCAACACCGTGACATTGCCACGCAGTCCGCAGATGCGTGGCACAGCGCGCGGCGCCAGATGGGGCGGCAGGCAACGTCGCCCGGATCAGAGCAACTTGAGCAGCGCCGCGACCTCGGCCTGACCGGCAAACTTGTTTCCGAGCTTGGCCAGCGTGTCGAGTTCGGTCCGCGCAGCGGGCTTGTCGCCCGTCTTTACCAGCAACTTGGCCAGGCCCAGGCGGAAGTTCGGCGCTTCGGGGGCCTTCGCCACTGCCTTGCGCTGCCATTCGATCGCCTTCGGCAACTGGTTGTCGGCGGCCAGCGCCAGAGCCAGGGTATCCATCATGGCGGCGCTGCCAGGCTGCAGCTCGACGGCACGCTGCGCCAACGTCACGCCCCCCCCCTTGCCTTGGACGGCCAGCGTCCAGGCCAGGTTGTTCAGCGCCAACGGGTCGTCAGGGCGCAGCGCCGCCACCCTGCGGAAGCGCGCCTCTGCCGCCGGGAGGTCACTGCGTCCGATGGCCGATGCGCCCAGATGCGTCTGAAAGGCGGCGTCGCGCGGAAACGACTTCTCCCACTCGGCGGCGAAAAGGTCGGCGTCGGCGGGGCGGCCAGCCTTGCCGTACAGCACATGCACGAAGGTCGCGATCTCCGTCGACCGGCTGCGATCCAGGGCTGCGCGCATGGCGGCGATCGCCGGATCCCACTGCTTCTGAACGAGGCGGACCTCGCTCTCGGCCATGAATCCCACCGGGTCCTTCGGGCGCTGCTTCTGGATCTCGCGCGCGCCGGCAATGGCATCGTCGAAGCGTTTCTCGACCGTCGCGATTTTGATCAAGCCCCGCTGCGCGGGCAGCAGGTTGGGCGTGATCTCGACCGCGCGGCGCAAGCTCTTGATGGCGGCAGGCACATCCTTGGCCAGGAGGTAGGCGTCGGCCAGCTGCAGCTGCGGAGCAGCGAGAGTCGGCTGCGCCGCTGCCACCCTGCCGAACGCCGTGATGGCTTGCTGTGCCTGCCCGGCGGCCAGCTGGGCGCGCCCCAGGGCATCGACCAACTGCAGGTTGTCCGGCACGGCGGCCACCGCCTCCTGCGCCGCATCATTGGCGCCCTTGAGGTCCTGCTGCCTGAGCCGGTGGTCAATCAGCATCAAACGCGGCGTGACCTCGGCGGGGTTCAGCTTCACGGCGTCAGCCAGCAGCTTGCCGATGTCCTCGGGCTTGGCCCCCAGGCTGCGCTGTACATCGACCAGCGCCATCAGAGCGCCGTAGTTCTTGGGCTCGCGCGCGAGCAGCGCCTCGATGCGCTTGCGCGCGTCGCCCGGCTTCTTCTCGGCCATGTCCATCGCAGCCAGGCTGAGGATGGCGGGCGTGAACACCGCATCCACCGACACCGCCCGCTCGAAACTGGCACGCGCGCCGGCGGCGTCCTTGCGCAGTGCCAGCACACGGCCGCGCAGGTTGTAAGCCAGCGGCTTGTCGGCCGCCTTGGCCTGCAGTCGGTCGATCGCCTTCAGGGCCGCGTCGAGTTCATTGCGCCGCATCCGGACACTGATCAGGGCCAGATCGGTGGCGGTGCCCGAGTCGCGCGCCGCTGCAGCCTCCAGCCGCGCGAAGCCGGCCTCGGCATTGCCCTTGTTGATTTGCGCCAGCGCCAGCGCTGTCTGCGCGCGCGGGTCGTTCGGGTTGATCTTCGCGACCTGCGCGAACAAGGTTTCCGCCCGGCTCAGGTCGCCATTCTGCAAGTAGGCTTCCGCGACCAGATCGAGCGCGGCGGCATCGGGGCGCGCCTGCTTCAACAGCGGGTCCAGCAGCGGGAACACACGGTCTGTCTGGCCCGAGCGCAAATAGGTATGGGCCAGCAGACGCCGCGCCTCCGCCATCTCGGGCGCCAACTGCACGGCCTTGACGAGGTGGGTCTCGGCCAGCAGCAAAGCTCCGGCACGCACTTCCGCCGAACCCGCGAGAAACTGCACCCGTGCGTTGTCCGGCGCGGTGCGCAGCAACTGGGTGATCTGCTCGCGGGCGCCCTTGACATCGCCCTCGGACAGGGCCAGCTGGGCCTGGTAGTAGAGCGTCTCGGGGTGCTTGGGCAGGGCCTTCTGCAATTCTGCGAACTGCGCCTTGAAGGCCGGCACATCGTCGTTGCGCAACGCCAGCCTGATGAGGGCCGAGTGGGCGGGCAGGAAGCGCGCGTCGATGGCCAGAGCCTCGCGGTAGGCCTTGACGCCTGCCTTTTCGTCCCCCTTGCCCCCCACCAGCAGGCCACCCTTGAGTTGCCAGGCCTCGCGCAGCTTCGGCTCGTCGGCAATCACGCCATCCACGAGGGCCAAGGCTTCGTCGGTGGCGAACCGGCGGCCCAGCAGGGTGGCTTGTTGCAGCCGGGCGGTGGAGTTCTTCGGATTCAGCTGCAGCGCCGCCTTTACGGCAGCTTCCGCAAGATCCGCCTGCCCGAGGGCGCCATAGGCTATGGCGAGCGTTGTCTTCAGGTCGGCAGCCGCAGCGGGATCGCTCAGGTTCAGCTTGCCGAAGGTGTCCGCGACCTTCTTCGCCTGCCCGGTCACGACCAGGGCCTTGGCCAGCATGGGAATCACGGCTTCGGGGCTGTACTGCAACTCACGCGCTTTTTCGAGTTCGAGCACGGCCAAGGCGGGCGCACCGGTCGCGAGCAGGGCCTCGCCCAGCAGGAACCTCGCCTCGCCAGATTCGTCGCTCTTTTGCAGCGCAGACTTGAGCTGCACGACCGCGGCTTCGGGCTTCTTGTTGGCCAGGTTTTCTCTGGCAGAGGCGATCAGTTCGCGCTCGGTGGGGCCCCCGCCGCAGCCGCTCAGGGCGACAGCTGCCGCGGCAATAAGCACACCCGCAGCGACGCGCTGGCGAAGAATCGAATGCAAGGCAACTCCCGTAGTCGGCGATTGGAACGTAGGCCGAGCCCGAATGCTAGGGGCTGCACGAGGCAGCCTGCGGCACTTTTTGGCAGCTCGATCGTACTCGTCGTCGCCCAGGAGCCCGGCAACGGAACCTGTGGGCAGGCGGCATCACCCCCGCCGTCCGCCCACGCCTCCGCACGTGCGGTTGCGCCTACGGCGGTCCCTGGTTGAATCTGCAGGCGAAGGTGGGTAAAGGTTCCCCTGTCCGGGTCCGCAGAGAACTGCCACGTCCAGGTGAATACGCCGTACCTGGCACACCATTGAAAAAGCCGGGACGAGCCCGGCTTTCAAGTAGCTGCCCCCGCAGGGGCCGCGTCGGCGATCAGGCCTTCTTGGACCTGCGGGCCAGGGCCAGACCGGTCAGCGCCAGGCCGACCAGGGCCAGCGTGGTGGGTTCCGGCACTCGGCTCGGTGGCGCAGTGGTCGAGTTGTTGAACGAACCATTGACCTGGAATCCACCGCTTGCGCCTGGATTCTGGGTATAGGCCGCTGACCAGAAAACGGGCGTCGGGTCAAAGGTGGGACCCATGAGGGAGACGGTCTGAACGATCGAGCCAACAGCCTCCACGCCCAGCGAGTTGAGGCCTGGGGTGCGTGAGGTCACCGTCAGGGTTTCCAAGAAGGTACCAAACTCGGTGCTGAACGACTTGGTGAACACGTTACCTACGTTCACGCCTAGGGCCCCCAAGCCGCCGGGGGAAGACAGGAGCGTAACCGGCGTAAAAGTGGTCAAGCTGATGTTGTTGACGCCAGGGACAATCGCGCCAACACCGTTAGGGGCACCCGAAGTGATCGTGGTAGCGGTCGTGATATCGCCAGTGTCGGCAGCGAAAGCGCCAGTGGAAAAGATGTTGAACGCGACGGAGATAGGGATGGCCGAAGCTGAGCCGGCGAAAGAGATGGCTGCTGTGGCAACTGCCAAGGCGCCGAGGCGAGCAAATTTCATGGTTGATCCTTAGTGGGCTGCCGCAACGATTGACGCGG
>Ga0209181_10005581_pt1 | contig 18046 bp, 20 predicted proteins | sample MAT05_FD_187208 | JGI IMG/M metagenome (GOLD analysis project Ga0209181, IMG submission 187208) | Freshwater microbial communities from Lake Fryxell liftoff mats and glacier meltwater in Antarctica - MAT-05 (SPAdes) (version 2) | ecosystem: Environmental > Aquatic > Freshwater > Ice > Liftoff...
AGTTCCTTGATTCGGCAGAAATTGGGCGCCCTCGCATGCCAAAACTAATCTTCATGTGCGGAGAAATGGCGGCGGGAAAGACGACGTTATCCCGCGAGCTGGCAATGCGCGAGAATGCCGTTCTTCTGGTTCAGGACGACTTTCTGGCGGCGCTTTATCCCGGCGAGATTCTCGACATTCTTGACTTCGTGCGATGCTCGGCCCGGTTGCGCGACGCCTTGTCAGCGCACATTTGCGCGCTACTCGCCAAAGGCGTATCAGTCGTACTCGATTTCCCCGGCAACACGAAGAAACAGCGACTCTGGTTTCGCACGCTGTTTGAGCAAGCGGATATGGCGCATGAGCTTCATTTCATCGAGGCGCCTGACGATCTATGCAAACGTCAACTCAAAGACCGCAGCAAGCACCTTCCGGTGGGTAGTCCGTGGACAACGGACGCCGAGTTCGATGCAATCACGGCGTACTTTAAAGCGCCTGCTGCTGAGGAGCGCTTCAACGTCATTCGTCATGAGCGCAGCTAACATCGTTTGCGGCACCCCTACCCTGCAGTACGTCATGTGCGGAAAAAATGGCGGCGGGAAAGACGACGTCATCCTGCGAGCCGGCCTTGCGCGAGCAGTTGGGGTTGAGTCTGGAGCGGGCGGCGTAGTGGGCTCAAATTCCACTCCACCAAAGCTGGAATCCAGACGACTGATTTAGCCCGAAGCGTTGATGGTCCAACCCTTTGGATTGCGGTGCAACACAAAAAAAGCCCGCCGAGAATGTCAGCGAGGGCGGTGAAGGCAAAGCTAAACTCACGCCATGCCTTCGCCCTCTTCTGCTTCTGCCGTGACCAAAGCCGCGACCGCCGTGCCGCGTCGCGAGTCCTTCACCATCACCGATCTCGCCGACGAATTTGCGCTAACGACACGCGCGATTCGGTTTTATGAGGATCAGGGCTTGCTATCGCCCGAGCGGCGCGGCACCCGGCGCATTTACAGTCAGCGCGAGCGCGTGCGGCTCAAGCTGGTGTTGCGCGGCAAGCGACTCGGCATGAGCCTCGCCGACATCGCTGTCATTCTCGATCTCTACGATGTCGATCACAACGAGCGGCCACAACTTGTGAAATTCCTTGAGGTACTGGCGGCGCGACGCGTGCTGCTGGAGCAGCAACGCGAAGATATTGATGTCGTACTGGAAGAAATCTCGGCCATCGAGCGCGATTGCCGAAAGCGGCTCAAAAACTCGGTCAAATAGTTGATCCAGTCGCCAGCGTCGGCTCGAAACAGGAAAACCCTTACGTTGACGTAAACGTCAACATGCGCGCTACAATGTGCGACCATGCTCACCGCTCAAAAAACCGCTGACATCCTGTCGATTTTCAATTCGCAGGGCGCGATGAAACTGATTGGTGCGCGGCTAACCGAAGTGGATGAGGGCGTGGCCGAGTTCGAAGTTGAGTTCCGGCCCGAACTTTCCCAGCAGAACGGTTACTTTCACGCGGGCATCATCGGCACGCTGGCGGACACTGCGGGCGGCTGTGCTGGCGCGACCCTAATGCCTCCCGGCGGCAACGTGTTAACCGTTGAATTCAAGCTGAATTTGCTTGCACCGGGCGACGGCGAGAAGCTGCGTGCGCGCGGTGAAATTATCAAATCCGGCCGCACATTGACCGTTACCCAGGGCAAAGTCTGGGTGACCAAGGCAGGCACAGAAACGTTGTGCGCACTGATGCAGCAGACGCTGATTGCGTTACCGACAAAGTAAATTTTTTGGGAGCGTTCCACCGCGATGACCGCGCACTGAAGCCACCATCGCGGTGAAACCGCTCCCACAGCGCTACAAGAGGCCCACCATGCAATTCCCCCAACTCAAATTCGATCTCGGCGAAGACATCGACATGCTGCGCGATTCAATCGCCGCATTCGCTGCTAACGAGATCGCACCCCGCGCGACGGCGATTGACCGCGACAATGAATTCCCGAAGGATTTGTGGAAAAAGATGGGCGATCTCGGCATCCTGGGCATCACGGTGCCCGAGGAATACGGCGGCGCGGGCATGGGCTATCTGGCGCACGTCGTGGCGATGGAAGAGATCAGCCGCGCCAGCGGGGCCGTTGGGCTGTCTTACGGCGCGCACTCGAATCTCTGCGTCAACCAGCTCAAATTAAACGGTAGCGACGCGCAGAAGAAAAAGTACCTGCCGAAACTTATTTCCGGTGAACACGTAGGCGCGCTCGCCATGAGCGAACCGGGTTCCGGCTCGGACGTGGTGAGCATGAAGCTCAGAGCCGATCTCAAGGGCGATCACTATATCCTGAACGGCAACAAGATGTGGATCACCAACGGGCCGGATGCCGACACGCTGGTCGTTTACGCAAAGACCGACGTGAGCCTCGGCTCGCGCGGCATCACGGTGTTCATCATCGAAAAGGGCATGAAGGGCTTTTCAACCGCGCAGAAGCTCGACAAATTGGGCATGCGCGGCTCAAACACCTGCGAACTGGTGTTTCAGGATTGCGAAGTGCCGGTCGAAAACGTGATGCGCGAAGTCGGTCAGGGCGTAAAAGTGCTCATGAGCGGACTGGATTACGAGCGTGCGGTGTTGGCGGGCGGTTCGGTCGGGCTCATGGCGGCCTGTCTGGACGTGGTGCTGCCCTACGTTCATGAGCGCAAGCAATTTGGCCAGTCAATTGGCGAATTTCAGCTCATGCAGGGCAAGCTGGCCGATATGTACGCCACCTATTCCGCCGGTCGCGCCTACCTGTACGCCGTCGCGCAGGCGTGTGATCGTGGTCAAGTCACGCGTAAGGACGCGGCGGCGGTGATTTTGTATTGCGCCGAAAAAGCGACGTGGATGGCGGGTGAAGCGATTCAGGCGCTGGGCGGTAACGGCTACATTAACGACTATCCGACCGGTCGCATCTGGCGCGACGCCAAACTCTACGAAATTGGCGCTGGCACTAGTGAAGTGCGCCGCATGTTGATCGGCCGCGAGCTGTATAACGAAACGAAGTGAAACTCGGAGCTTCGACTAAGAGCCTCGTCATCCCGACCCTGAGCTTGTCGAAGGGGAAGGATCAGGCGGCAAGCGACGATCTCCGCTAAAACAAGCCAATAATTAACTTACCTGATCCTTCGCCCTGCTCAGGATGACCACGCGAATGCCCAACGCCAATCTCGAACAACTATTTGCGAACAACCGCGCCTGGGTCGCCTCAGTGCTGGCGGATGACGCGCAATTTTTTGAGCGGTTGAAGCATCAGCAGGCTCCACAATATTTGTGGATTGGTTGCTCGGATTCACGGGTCCCGGCGAACCAGATTATCGGTCTGCCGCCGGGTGAAATTTTTGTCCATCGTAATGTGGCCAACGTGGTGGTTCACACGGATCTGAATTGCCTGTCCGTGCTCCATTTTGCGGTGGAAATTTTGAAGGTTAAGCAAGTGTTGCTCGTCGGTCACTATGGTTGCAGCGGCATCGCGGCGGCGTTTGACGGCGAGCGGCTGGGCGTGTCGGACAACTGGCTTCAGCATGTGCGGGACACCCGTGAGCGCCATCGCACCAGCATCGACGCATTGCCCGATCGCGACAGCAAACTGCGCAAGCTGTGTGAGCTGCATGTGGCCGAGCAGGTCGTGAACGTAGCGCGCACGACGGTGGTGCGGGACGCATGGTCGCGCCGACAGCCGCTGGCGATTCACGGCTGTGTTTATGGGCTCGAGGACGGACTGCTGCGCAATCTGCACATTGATTTGACCGGGACGGAACATATTCGTGAGGTGTCGGCGAAAGCTTTGGCCGCGATCGAATCTCGTGCCGGTGAAGGCATTGAGGCGTAAGAAGTAGGTTATGACGCGAAACCACTGGATGTTGCTGGGCTTTTTCCTGATGATCTGTGGCATGGTGGCTTATGCCGTGCTGCCGATGCCCGGTCGGTTGTTGATCTGGCTGGGTGTCGCTTTGGCCTGGTTTGGCATGGCGATCGCACTGCAAAGCCAACCCTGGTCAGCCAGCGGAAAGCTATTTCTGCAAATATTGATAGGTGCGGCCGCTCTGGCTATCGCCATGAGCGCCACACGGCTTTCCATCGCAGGCATTACCCTGGCTGCTTTGATGGGCGGCGTCATCGGCGCATTTGCGTCACAATGGAGTAAATGGATCGCCCGCCGTCCAAATTAGGCTCGATACACCCAAATACACAATTAAAAATTTCTGGAGAGAACATCATGTCGGATCCCGTAGTCATCGTTAGTGCAGTGCGTACGCCCATGGGCGGAATGATGGGCGACTTCGCGTCGTTGTCAGCCTCTGATCTGGGCGCAGTTGCGATCAAGGCCGCTGTTGAGCGCGCCGGTTTGAAGCCCGAGCAGGTTGAAGAAGTGATCATGGGCAATTGCCTGATCGCCGCGCAGGGTCAAGCCCCGGCGCGTCAGGCAACACTAAAGGCGGGTTTGCCCAAAGGTACCGCTTCCCTGACGCTTACCAAAATGTGTGGCTCCGGCATGAAAGCCACACAGTTGGCGCATGACGAAATCATGGCCGGTACGCGCGACATCGTAGTCGCCGGTGGCATGGAATCGATGACCAACGCGCCGCACATGTTGCCGAAATCCCGCGCTGGCTATCGCTACGGCGCAGTGCAAATGCTGGACCATATGGCGACCGACGGTCTGGAAGACGCGTACGACCACAAGGCGATGGGCGTACACGCTGAAAACTGCGTGAAGAAATACGAATTCACGCGCGAAGCGCAGGATGCGTTTGCCATCGCGTCGACGGAGCGTGCCAAGGCCGCGACCGCGAGCGGCGCATTCAAGTGGGAAGTCGCTCCGGTCACCGTAAAAGGTCGCGCTGGCGACACCGTGATCGACACTGATGAGCAGCCGCCAAAAGCCAAGCTCGACAAGATTCCCGGCCTGAAACCGGCCTTCGTCAAGGACGGCACGATCACGGCGGCGAACGCTTCCTCCATCTCCGACGGTGCGGCCGCACTGGTCGTGATGAAGCTTTCGAAAGCCAAAGAATTAGGCCTGACGCCCATCGCCAAAATCGTTGCCCACGCCGAGCACAGCCAGGAGCCAGAATGGTTTACGACGGCTCCGGTTGGCGCGATCAACAACGTGTTCAAAAAGTCCGGCTGGACAGCAAAGGACGTTGACCTCTTCGAGATCAACGAAGCCTTCGCCACTGTCACTATGGCCGCGATGAAAGAGTTCGGCATTCCACATGACAAGGTGAACATTCACGGCGGTGCCTGCGCGCTGGGTCACCCGATCGGCGCGTCCGGCGCCCGCATCATCGTCACGCTGATTGGCGCGCTCAAGAAAACGGGCGGCAAGAAAGGCGTGGCGGCGCTGTGCATTGGCGGTGGCGAAGGAATCGCCATGGCCATTGAAATGATGTAAATGTCATCCTGAGAGTGAGCGAAGGATCAGGTGATGCGGCTGCAACGTTTGTTCGAACTGCCGAGCCGCCTGATGTTTCGCCAGCTCAACATGACCTATTTTTTTGAAGTAATCTGAGCATGGCAAAAACAGTTCTCGTGATTGGGGCCAATCGCGGCCTCGGGCTTGAATTTGCGAAACAGTACGCGGGCGATGGCTATGACGTCATCGCCACGTGTCGCCGTCCGGCTGAGGCGACCGAGCTTCGCCGCGTCGGCGTGCGCATCGAGGCGCTCGACACCAGCACTTCGTCGTCCATCGATTCGCTCGCGGCAAAGCTGAAAGACGAATCGATCGACGTCATGATCTGCAACGCCGGCGTGTACGGCCCGCGCACCGACGGTCTCAATGATTTGCCGACCGAGGACTTCGATCTGGTCATGCGCACCAATGTGCTTGGGCCGCTTCGTTTGACGCTTGCTTTCGCAGACAACGTGGCGCGGGCGCGCGGCGCGATGGTTTTCATGTCATCGCGCATGGGCTCGATTTCCACGATGAGCAGCGCCTCGGGCATCGCTTATCGCGCCAGCAAAGCTGCGCTGAATGCGGTGGTGAAAGCGGCGTCGCTTGAACTTGGGAAAAAAGGCGTGCGCGTGCTGGCGCTGCATCCGGGCTGGGTGCGCACCGACATGGGCGGCCCGCAGGCTTCGCTAACGCCGACCGAAAGTGTCGCTGGCATGCGCCACGTCATCGACAAAGCCTCCGACCTGCATGGTGGTCTTTACGACAACACGGGAGCTTTGATTCCCTGGTAGCGCCTTGCTTGAAAGCAACAGCTTTTTGGTGAAAGCGCCGCTGTATTGGGGCTAACGCATTAAATCGTATGAAATCGACTTTAGCCAATTTATCCTCCTTGCCCCAGTGTACGCGTGGTTGCAGGCTAAAGCTGCTTGCCCAGTGCGAGTCCCACAATCATGCGTAGCGCCCTCGAACTAGTCGCAGAAGCCGAGCGCGAAATCACCTCGCTGTCGCTCGAAGCAGTGCGCGCCGCGATCAACGATCCGGACACCGTGATCGTCGATATCCGCGATGTCCGCGAGCTTTGGCGCGACGGAAAAATCCCCGGCGCGATGCATTCGCCGCGCGGCATGAATGAATTCTGGATTGACCCGACGAGCCCGTATCACAAGCCGGTTTATGCGAGCGGCAAACGCTTCGTGATTTATTGCGCGGGGGCATGGCGCTCGGCGCTCGAAGCCAAGATGTTTCAGGACATGGGGCTGACTAATGTCGCGCACATGGCGGGTGGATTCACCGCGTGGAAGGCGGCGGCTTTGCCGCTGGAAACTGTGGAGCCGCGTAGGCCATGAAAGCGAATTTCGACGCCCTGCTCGCACAGTTGCCTCGCGCCGCGACGGCGACCTGGCCCGCTGGCGAGCCCTTCGTGCGTGCGCTCGCTCACGGCAGCATGTCGGTCGAGGCGTTCGCGCCGAACGAGCTTGATCGCCAGTCGCCGCATGCGCAGGACGAGCTCTATTTCGTCCAGCGTGGCAGCGGCACGCTGACCATCGACGACACTGCACATGCCTGCGCTACAGGCGATGCATTTTTCGTTGCCGCCGGACAGCGGCACCGCTTTAGCAATTTCTCACCCGATTTCGCCACCTGGGTGGTGTTTTGGGGATCAGCGGGAGGCGAGGCATGAGCCGACAGGAAGTCTCGCAATTCTTTGACGACTACCGCGCATTGTTTAACCGGTTGGACGGCAATGCCGTAGCGAATCGCTGGCACATTCCCTCGGGTATCACGCACGCCGCGCAGACGGGCCGTGATGCCGCGCTCACGTGGTGGACGGAGGACGCGCCGATGCGCAAGAACATGAATGCGTTGTGCGACGTCTATCGCAACACCGGTTACGACCACGCTGAGTACGCGATGGAAAGCTTTGTGCCGATGGGCGAGCGCCACGCGTTTGCGCTGCTGCACTGGACGCTCAAGCGGCACGATGGCAGTCTGCTGCAATCGTTCCGCACCGGCTACAACCTGATGCGCACGGAGAGCGGCCCAAAGGTCATTCTGGTGACGCAGTTCGAAGAAGATATTGACGAGATGAAGTCGCATGCTGTTAACTGAAGACCAACGCATGGTCCGCGACAGCGTTCGCGCGTATGTGCAGGAGCAAATCGCACCGAAAGCGGCTGCGTGGGACAAGGCTCACACCTTTCCGGCAGCGGAACTAAAGGGGTTGGCTGAGCTGGGTTGCTACGGCATCACGGTGCCGGATGAATACGGCGGCGCGGGGCTCGACTACACGTCACTCGCGATCATCCTCGAAGAAATTGCGGCGGGCGATGGCGGCACCAGCACGGTTGTTTCCGTGAACAACTGCCCCGTCTGTTCGATCCTGATGAGCTTCGCCAATGAGCAGCAGAAGCAGGATTGGCTGGTGCCGCTGGCACGTGGCGACATGCTCGGCGCGTTCTGTTTAACCGAGCCGCACGCAGGATCGGACGCTGCCGATTTGCGCACAAAGGCAACGCTTGACGGCGATCATTACGTGTTGAACGGCGTCAAGCAATTCATTACCTCGGGCAAGAACGCCGACGTCGCAATTGTGATGGCTGTCACCGACAAAGCAGCGGGTAAGCGTGGTATCAGCGCGTTCATCGTACCGACAAAAACGCCGGGCTACACCGTCGCCCGTATCGAAGAAAAACTGGGTCAGCATTCAAGCGACACCGCGCAGATTATGTTCGAGAATTGCCGCGTTCCAGCGTCGCTGCGCATTGGTGACGAAGGTGCGGGTTACAAGATTGCGCTCGCGGGATTGGAGGGCGGCCGCATCGGCATCGCCGCCCAAAGCGTGGGCATGGCGCGCGCCGCGTTCGAGGCCGCACTGAGATACGCGAACGATCGCGTCACCTTCGGCAAGCCTATCTTTGAGCATCAGGCGGTGCAGTTCAAACTGGCCGACATGGCCACCCAAATTGAGGCTGCACGACAACTCATTCATCATGCAGCGAGTCTGAAAGACGCGGGCCAACCGTGCTTGACACAAGCGGCGATGGCGAAACTCTTCGCCAGCGAAATGGCCGAGCGCATTTGCTCAGACGCTATCCAGATTCATGGCGGTTCGGGCTATGTGTCGGACTTCCCGGTCGAGCGAATTTATCGCGATGTTCGTGTGTGCCAGATTTACGAAGGTACCAGCGACATTCAAAAAATACTGATCGGACGCGGTCTCGCGTCTGGTGTTTACGAAATCTAGGGGGCAGTACATGGCGGGTGCAATCGATTTTTACTTTGACTTCTCGTCACCCTACGGCTATCTCGCAGCCGAGATGATTGAAGCGCTCGGTCAGCGCGTCAATCGCATCGTGAACTGGCATCCGATTTTGCTGGGTGTCGTTTTCAAGGCTACAGGCGGTCAACCGCTCACAATGGCACCGATGAAGGGGCCTTATTCGGAGAGAGATTTCCGGCGTAGCGCCGCTTTCTACGGCGTCCCGTACAGCGCGCCGAGCGTGTTCCCGATTGCCACGCAGAATCCCGCGCGCGCCGTACTCTGGATGCAGGAGAGGCATCCTGCGCATGCGAAGAAATTTACCCTGGAACTCTATCGCGCTTTTTTTCGTGGTGATCGCGATATCAGCAAGCTTGACGTCATTGGTGACATCGCCGCAGGGCTTGGTTACAGCGCTGACGAAGTGATCACCGCGACACAGTCGGATGACATCAAGGGCAAGTTGAAGGCGAACGTCGAAGCCGCGATTGCCAAAGGCATTTTCGGTTCACCGTTTTTCATCGTTGACGATGAGCCGTTCTGGGGCGCGGATCGTCTTCCCATGCTCGAAGCATGGATCACCAAAGGCACCTGGGAATACTAATGCCGACCATTGAGTCAAAACTGAATCCACGCGACGCCAGCGTGCTCGCGTCGCGGCAAGCGATGCAGAAGTTGGTTGACGACCTGCGCGCCAAACATGCTGCCGCTGCGCTTGGTGGTGGCGAGGCAGCGCGCGCTAAACACACCGGTCGCGGAAAGCTTTTACCGCGCGACCGCGTGAAGCATCTGCTTGATCCGGGCTCGCCGTTTCTTGAACTCTCGGGGCTTGCGGCTTACGACATGTACAACAACGACTCGCCCGGTGCCGGCATCATTACCGGTATCGGTCGCGTGAGTGGTCGTGAGTGCGTGATCGTGGCCAACGACGCGACGGTGAAGGGCGGTACCTATTACCCATTGACCGTGAAGAAGCATTTGCGCGCGCAGGAGATCGCGGCGCAGAACAATTTGCCGTGCATTTATCTCGTCGATTCCGGCGGCGCGAATTTGCCGAATCAGGACGAAGTGTTCCCGGATCGCGATCACTTCGGCCGCATCTTCTACAACCAGGCGACGATGAGCGCAGCGGGCATCGCGCAGATCGCAGTGGTCATGGGATCGTGCACGGCCGGTGGAGCGTACGTACCCGCGATGAGCGACGAATCCATCATCGTGAAAAATCAGGGCACGATCTTTCTCGCCGGACCGCCGCTGGTGAAGGCCGCAACCGGTGAAGTGGTCACTGCGGAGGATTTGGGCGGCGGCGATGTGCACACCCGGTTGTCCGGTGTTGCCGATCAGCTTGCGCAAAACGATGCGCATGCGCTGGGTCTCGCGCGTCAGGCCGTCGCCAATCTGAATACGATCAAACCGACGCAACTGGCGATGACGGAAAGCGTCGAGCCACTGTTCGATCCACATGAGTTGTATGGCGTGATCCCCGTCGATACCCGCAAGCCTTTCGACGTTCGCGAAGTGATCGCACGCATCGTCGACGGTAGTGATTTCGACGAGTTCAAGCCGCGCTACGGCATGACGTTAGTGACCGGATTCGCGCGTATTTACGGTATGCCCATCGGCATCATCGCCAACAACGGCGTGCTGTTCTCTGAGTCCGCTCTCAAAGGCGCGCACTTCATCGAACTGTGCTGCCAGCGCAAAATCCCGCTCGTTTTCCTGCAGAACATCACCGGCTTCATGGTCGGGCGCAAGTACGAAAACGAAGGCATCGCGAGAAACGGCGCCAAGATGGTCACGGCCGTCGCCTGCGCCAACGTACCAAAATTCACGGTCATCATCGGCGGTAGTTTTGGCGCAGGCAATTACGGCATGTGCGGCCGCGCCTACTCGCCGCGCTTCCTGTGGATGTGGCCCAATGCGCGCATCAGCGTGATGGGTGGCGAACAGGCGGCGAGCGTGCTGGCGACCGTGAAGCGTGACAATATCGAAGCAAAGGCGGGCACCTGGTCGAAAGATGAAGAGGCCGCGTTCAAAGCGCCGATTACCGAGAAATACGAACGCGAAGGCCACCCGTATTACGCCACCGCCCGCCTATGGGACGATGGCATCATCGACCCTGCGGACACGCGGCGCGTGCTCGGCCTCGGGCTCTCGGCCAGTTTGAACGCGCCGATTCAGGACACGAAGTTTGGCGTTTTCCGGATGTAATGTAGTGAACACCAAACCCCTCAAAACGCCCGCTGAGTATTGGCGAATTGCATCTGCCGCGCTCGAGGCGGAAAACATTGATCGGCTTCGCGCGATGGACGATGCTGACGGCTTGTTGTCACTAAACCGCTTGACGCTCGGCAAGCAAATTCGTGAGGCTGCAGGGCTTGAAAAGTCAAGCGAGCTGGTTCACCTAAGCGCACTCTTTTCTTCGGCTTATGCGTATGGTCGCCGTTAGCAGCCTCGTACAAGCAGCGCTCGATTTGCAGACGTTCTGTCTATCGAAGCATTGGAATTTTTGTTTTATCGGTGGCATCGCGAATGCACGCTGGGGACAACCTCGCTACACCGAGGACGCCGATGTTTCCTTGCTCACAGGTTTTGGCGAAGAAGAAGCATTTGTCGATGCGTTGTTGAATCGCTTCCAACCGCGTCGCCCCGACGCGGGTGATTTTGCCATTCGCTCACGCGTACTGCTGCTTCGGCATGAAAATGGGATTGGCCTTGACATTGGACTGGCTGGCTTTCCCTACGAAGAAGCCACTGTCAATCGTGCAACACTGAGTGCCAGTAAGGACGACTTTGCGGGGTTGCGAATATGCAGCGCCGAGGACTTTATTGTGTACAAAGCATTCGCGGGACGAGACCACGACTGGTCGGACATCGAAGGCGTATTGCAGCGACAGACGAAGCTAAATTTGGCAATTGTTCGACAGGAGTTGCCTTGGTTGCTCGATACTAAAGACGACAACGGCATTTCACTGGCGCGACTTGAAGCACTGTTTAAGAGGTACAACCATGTCTGAGTCGAATCTGTCGACTTTGAGAATTGAACGCGACGCACGCGGCGTCGCCATGATCGCGATGAACCGGCCCGAGGTTCACAACGCCTTTGACGAAGTCATGATTCGCGAAATCATCGAGGCTTTTCGCGATCTCGGCGAAGATGAGAGCGTTCGCGTCATCGTGATCGCGGCCGAAGGCAAGAGCTTTTGCGCCGGAGCTGACCTCAACTGGATGAAACGCGCGGCGGACTACGACGAAGACCAGAACCGCGAGGATGCAGGCGAACTTGCACTGATGCTCAATGCGATCTATGCATGCCCGAAGCCCGTGATCGCACGCGTGCAAGGCAACGCATTCGGCGGTGGTGTTGGCGTCGTCGCGGCAGCGGACATAGCCATCGGGGTCGCGGACGTTCAGTTCTCGTTGTCCGAGGTCAAACTGGGCATCATCCCGGCGGTCATCAGTCCGTACGTGATCGAGGCGATTGGCGCGCGCTATGCACATCGCTATTTTGTTACAGCTGAGCGCTTTACGGGTTCCGAGGCTTATCGCATTGGCCTGTTGCACGATCTCGCGTCAAGCGTTGAGGCGATGGATGAGCAGATCGCGGGGCTCTGCGCGACGCTGCTCGCCAACAGCCCGAAAGCCATCGAAGCTGCCAAAAATCTCATTCAGGCGGTGTCGCAAAAATCCATTGATGATGAGCTGATGGAAGACACGGTCGAGCGCATCGCCCAGATTCGCTCCACGCCCGAAGCGAAAGAAGGCATCCGCGCTTTTCTTGAAAAGCGCAAACCGTCGTGGATCAAGGAATGATTCCATTTCTAATTCAACGCGATACGTTGTTGCTCCTCCTTGCCGTGCTCACGCACTGTCTGCGTCGTCGCGCCTAGTCTCCCATTGAATTAGAAATGGAATGATGTAATGTTCACCAAAATACTGATTGCCAACCGTGGCGAAATCGCGGTTCGCGTGGCGCGAACGGCACGGCGAATGGGCATTCAGACGGTTGCCGTTTTTTCGGATGCAGATCGTAGCGCGATGCATGTGGCGGCGTGCGATGAGGCGCATTATCTGGGCGGCGCGGCACCCAAAGACTCTTACCTGCGCGGCGACAAAGTGCTCGAAATTGCTAAGCGAACAGGTGCGCAGGCGGTGCATCCGGGCTATGGATTCCTTTCTGAAAACGTAGCCTTCGCACAGCAGTGCGCCGATGCGGGCATCGTGTTCATCGGGCCACCACCGGCAGCGATTGAGGCGATGGGCCTCAAGGCCGAATCCAAGCGGCTGATGGAGCGGGCGCATGTGCCGCTGGTGCCGGGCTATCACGGCGCCGATCAGAACGAAACGCTGCTCGCGGACGAGGCGAAGCGCATAGGCTTTCCGGTGCTGATCAAGGCGAGCGCTGGCGGTGGCGGCAAGGGCATGAAGGTCGCCGAGAACGAGGGCGAGTTTTTGTCGGCACTGGCTTCTGCCAAGCGTGAAGCGAAGAATTCGTTCGGCGATGACAACGTGCTCATCGAGCGCTACCTGCAACGCCCTCGCCACATCGAGATTCAGGTGTTTGCGGACGAACTCGGGCATTGCGTTTACCTGTTCGAGCGCGACTGTTCGTTGCAGCGTCGCCACCAGAAGGTCATGGAAGAAGCCCCGGCGCCCGGCATGACCGAAGCGCGTCGTCGACAAATGGGCGAAGCTGCAGTGGCTGCCGCGAAAGCCGTGAGCTACGTGGGCGCAGGCACCGTGGAATTCATCGCCGAGCATGATTTCGCGGCCTCCGGGCGCTTCTATTTCATGGAGATGAACACGCGTCTTCAGGTTGAGCATCCGGTCACTGAAATGATCACCGGTCTTGATCTGGTGGAGTGGCAGCTGCGGGTTGCCTCCGGCGAACGGCTGCCGAAGCTTCAGGACGAGCTGCACATTAACGGTCATGCATTCGAAGCGCGTGTCTACGCAGAGAACCCGCGTAACCAGTTTTTGCCCGCGACCGGGCCGATTAGTTTGCTGCGAACGCCTGTAACGAGCGACCTAGTCCGCATCGATACGGGTGTGCGCGAAGGCGACGAGATTTCGCCCAACTATGATCCGATGATCGCGAAACTCATCGTTCACGGCGAAACCCGCGAGCAGGCGCTGCAACGGCTGGCGCTGGCTCTCGACGAATATGCGGTGGTGGGTTTCACCAACAACGTTGAGTTTTTGCAGCGCGTGGCGCGACATCCGGCGTTTGCTGCGGGTGACATTGATACCGGATTTATTGGTCGATATGCCGGTGATTTGCTGCCGCCGCTTCCCGCACCATCGGATGCGGCACTCGCGGCTTGCGCACTGGTTGAGTGGTCGACGGCACGGGACGCGGGTTGCGCCGCTACGCGCATTGCGGGCGAGCCCGCCTCGCCATGGGCAGTATCCGATGCTTTTTGGCCTAACCAGCCGGATAACAGCATCGACTTTGACTATGCGCAAGGTGAGGCGATATATCAGGTTGGCATCGTGCCTGGAGGTAACGGGTTCATGCTGCGCTTGCCGAACAGCCAGCCGTGCGCAGCAGCGCGGATCGACCGCGAGCACATCACATTGACGCTAGGAGAGACGCAATTTACGGCGAGCGTCCTATGCTCTGGCATGCACCGCGTGGTACTCCTCGCGGGCGAGCGCTACGAGTTTGACGCGGTGGATCGTTATGCCCCACCGGAAGCGGATGAAGGCCACGGCGGACATTTGACGGCACCGATGCCCGGCTCCGTGGTGAGCCTATTGGTCGCGGTGGGTGACACCGTGAAGAAAGGCCAACCACTCATCATCATGGAAGCGATGAAGATGGAGCACACGATTGTTGCGCCGCTCGATGGCGTCGTCGAGGCGATTTATTTCGCGGCAAAAGAACAGGTAAAAGAAGGCGCTGAGCTCGTAGCGCTCGCGTCACCGGAGATAGTCGCAAGCGCATGAAAATTCTCGTTCAATCTACCGGTCTCGATATCGTTCCCGGCATCATTGCTGAACTTAAAAAACATCAACCCGGATGGGAATACTTTGCCTGGCCATCGGATGAACCTTGTGACTACGTGGTCGGCTGGAAGCCGCCAGCGGAACTATTTGCACGGCAACCGAAGCTCAAGGCCGTCATCAACTATGGAGCGGGTGTCGATGCGATCCTTGCGATGCACGCGGTGCCAGTGCACATGCCGATTGTCCGCCTCGAAGACGCTGGCATGGCGCAGCAGATGGCCGAGTACGCGATTTACGGCGTCATTCATCATCAGCGCCACATGCAGATTTACCACGCACAACAGCGGGTCATGCACTGGGAGCAGCACGAAGATCGGGGCAATGTGCGGCGGCCGACTGTGGGCGTCATGGGGCTTGGCGAAATGGGCGGAACAGTGGCGACCAAGCTTGCCGCGTTTGGCTATTCAGTCCGCGGCTGGTCGCGCTCGAAGCATGAGATTGGGAACGTACTGACCTTTGCAGGTCACGACTCTCTGCTGACATTTCTGTCCGGCTGTGACGTGCTCGTTTCGATGCTTCCGCTTACCGATTCGACCAAAGGCATCCTCAACGCTTTGCGCCTTGCCCAGCTTCCGCGCGGCGCGTTCTTGGTGAACGCAGGGCGCGGCGGTCATCTTGTAGACGCGGATGTGGTCGCGGCACTTGTGAGCGGCCAGCTCGGCGGCGCGTTGCTCGACGTGTTTCATGAAGAGCCTCTGCCAAAGGACCATCCGTACTGGACGCACCCGAACGTGATCGTGACGCCTCACGTTGCCGCGACAACGCCGATCAAGGACGCCTGCGCGCAGATTGTCGCCAAGATTTCGGCAATGGAACGAGGCGACGTCGTGTCGGGCATCGTTGATCCCAACGTAGGCTATTGAGGGTGCCTCTAAACAGTCATTTGTGGGGCGTATTGTGTCGTCGCGCGGTGCTCGCAATCCTCATGTACACACGACGTACATTCCGGTTGCTGCGCTCCGGGCTCCTAACACGACATCCCCCAAAATGACTGTTTAGAGGCCCCCTCAGGAAGTTTTATGAAATATCCCAGGCACGTCAACATCGTCGAAGTCGGTGCCCGCGACGGACTGCAAAACGAGAAGCAGGACGTGCCGGCCTCGGTCAAGATTGAACTGGTCAATCGGCTGAGCGATGCCGGTTTTCGCAACATCGAATCCGGGTCGTTCGTGTCCCCCAAATGGGTGCCACAAATGGCAACGTCGTCCGAGGTCATGGCGGGGATAGCGCGCAAACCCGGCGTGATTTATTCGGTGCTGACACCGAATATGAAGGGCTTTGAGGGTGCGCTAGCCGCTAGGGCCGATGAAGTGGTGATCTTCGGGGCGGCGTCCGAGGCGTTTTCGCAGAAGAACATCAATTGCTCGATTGCCGAGAGCATCGAGCGGTTTCGACCGGTCGCCGAGGCGGCGAAAGCGAACGGTATGCGCGTCCGCGCAGCGGTCTCGTGTGCGCTTGGCTGCCCGTATCAGGGCGAGGTATCGATTGAAGCGGTGGTCGATTGCGTGATGCGTTTCGCCGATCTCGGTTGCGACGATATCGGCATCGCTGACACGATCGGCGTGGGTACGCCTGCGCTCGCCTCGGCGGTGTTTGAGGCAGCCGCCAAAGTGTTTCCGCTCGCCCAGATTTCCGGTCATTTTCACGACACGTATGGCCAAGCGTGCGCTAATGTGCTCGCCTGCCTCGAACTGGGCGTCAGCACGTTTGACACGTCGGTGGCGGGGCTTGGTGGATGTCCTTACGCCAAGGGTGCCACGGGCAATGTAGCGACCGAAGATGTGCTTTACATGCTTCATGGGATGGGCATTGTGACGGGAATTGATCTCGAAAGGGTGTGCGCCACAGGTCAGTTCATCTCGGACGCGCTGGGTCGTGCGCCACATTCGCGAGTGAATCGCGCGTTGGCCGCAAAGCGGGCGGCATAGCCTCAGTGTGGATCGACAGTCACTGTCATCTTGATTCGCCCGAATTCGACATAGATCGTGACGAGGTCGTTGCGCAGTCGCGAGCAGGTGGCGTCGAGGCGATCATCAATCTTCCGGGGCATGTTGACCACTTTGCACAAGCCAAGGCAACGCGGGATCGCTATGGTTGTCTGACGGGTTACGGCATCCATCCCATGTGGGTCTCCGGACCGGGTGGGCATTCTTCGCGAGAGCACATTTCCATGCTGCGTCGTTGGGTCGAGCGCGAGAAGCCGGATTTAATTGGCGAAATCGGTCTCGATTTTTTTATTCCCGATTTCAATCAGTTGGAGCAGGAATGGTTCTTTTCCGAGCAGTTGAAGATTGCACGGGATTTCGGTCTTGCGGTGTCGCTGCACGTTCGACGCAGTCAGGATCACATCCTGAAGCACTTACGTCGCGTCAAAGTCCGCGGCGGCTTTGCGCATGCATTTAACGGCAGCGCGCAGCAGGCAGCGGAATTCGTGAAGCTGGGCTTTTGCCTGGGCTTTGGCGGGACGGCGACCTTTCCGCAGGCACAACGGGTTCGGGCGCTGTTGCACGACGTCCCGCTTGCAAATGTGGTGGTGGAGACCGATGCGCCCGACATTCCGCCAAGCTTTCTTGGTACGATGGGGTCGGTCGTGCGCAACAGCCCGGTGTTTCTGCCGCAGATCGGTGTGCTTTTGGCGTCCGTACGTGGCATAACGGCTGAATCGTTCGCGTCCGCAACGACTGACAATGTTCGCCGCATAATCGGCACTCAATGATGATAGCAGTGTGAGTTTTCGCGATTTATTTGGGACGGATGCGCATGTCGGGGAGGTTCCCTCGCCATGCATCCAGATTTGCATCATCGAGCCGAGCGACGGGCTCTGCGTCGGCTGCGCACGAACGCTAGATGAGATCGCCAATTGGGGTTCCATGTCGAACGACGCGCGCCGCGGTGTGGTGCAGAACCTGCCTCATCGTCGTCGCCAAGCGACCCAATCTGAATAACAGCTTTTGCCTGAACGCTTCGCTGCATTGGGGCTAGGCACCCAAATTTGCGTAGGTCGATTCGTATGATTTATCGCTGCTAGCCCCTGATCAGCCGCGCTTATAGAGCAAAGCTACCACTTAATTCGCTTGATCTCTACGAGCGTCCTGCCTCGGTGGCGACTAGATTTTTGCGGCCGCGGTCGTCATAGCTTTGGCAGAGACTCGCATCAGCGCCTGCAACGACCACGGCAAGGTTTCGGCACCCAGGGCGCGCGCGGTCTGAGCGTGTTGCGCCTCGTCACGCTTCATTTGCTCAACGATAGCGCGACTAGCCGCATCGTCTGGTGGCAGACGATTTAAATGAGAGTCGAGGTGCGCCTCGACTTGTTCTTCTGTCGCTTGCAGGAACCCGAGCGAGACTTTGTCGCCAATCGCGCCAGCGACGGCGCCGACCAAGAAAG
>Ga0209181_10005583_pt1 | contig 18044 bp, 13 predicted proteins | sample MAT05_FD_187208 | JGI IMG/M metagenome (GOLD analysis project Ga0209181, IMG submission 187208) | Freshwater microbial communities from Lake Fryxell liftoff mats and glacier meltwater in Antarctica - MAT-05 (SPAdes) (version 2) | ecosystem: Environmental > Aquatic > Freshwater > Ice > Liftoff...
CAAGCAGGTGCTGTTCATCTGGCTCGACGGCGGCATGAGCCAGCTCGAAAGTTGGGACCCGAAGCCGAACACGCCGTTCGGCGGGCCGCTCCGCGCCATCCCCACCAGCGTCCCCGGCATCCACGTCTCGGAGACGCTGCCGCACTCGGCCCGGGTGATGAAGCACCTGGCGCTGGTGCGGAGCGTGTCCACGCAGGACAACTCGCACTCCGCCGGCGTCGACCGCATCCAGCGCGGCGACCCGAAGAACCGCGGCGTCGTGTTCCCGTTCTTCGGCTCGGCCGTCGCCAAGCTCGTCGGCGACGGCGACAGCGGCCTGCCGCCGTACATCTGGGTGAAGCCGATGAGCGGCGGGTTCATGCCGAAGGACGCCGGGTTCCTCGGCCCGCGCTACGGGGCGCTCGCACTCGGCGACGGTAGGCCGCCCGAAAACGTGCTCCGCCCGCCGGGGTTAGCCGCGGCAGACGACGACGAACGGAACGCCCTGCGCCGCCTCGCCGACCAGCGCTACGCCGCCGGCCGCCGCCCCGATAACGTCGAGGCCAACAGCTACGCCTTCGACATGGCCGCGCAGCTGCAGCGGCGCGTCGAGCTGTTCGACCTGTCGAAGCTGCCGGAGCGCGACCAACAGCGTTACGGCACCCACGACCTCGGCCGGCACCTCCTGCTCGCGCGGCGGCTGCTCGAAGCGGGCGTCACGTTCGTGAAGGTGACGAGCTACGGCTGGGACTCGCACGGCGACCACTTCAACCAGGCGCTGAGCCAGCACCCGAAGTTCGACAAGCCGTTCGCGGCGATCATCGAAGACCTCCACGAGCGCGGCATGCTCGACGACGTGCTGGTGGTGGCGATGGCCGAGTTCGGGCGGACGCCGCGGATCAACGGCCACGTCGGCCGCGACCACTGGCCGGAGGCGTGGAGCGTGGCGATGGCCGGTCGCGGCATCAAGCGCGGCGTCGCGGCGGGGCGCACCAACGACCGCGGCACCGAGGTGGCGACGGAGCCGCACGACATCGGGGCGCTGTTCCACACGTGGTGGCGGGCGCTGGGGATCGACCCCGAGACGACGCAGTACCGCAACGCCGGCCAGCCGCTGCCGATCGCGCACGAGGACATGCACCCGGTGCGCGAGGTGCTGGCCTGAGCCTGGTTTCCTCCGCCGCTTGCGGCGTAGCACCGCGGTGCTACGCCGCAAGCGGCAGAACAGAACACCCCCTTCGGACCCCCCGCGATGCCCCCGCCCGTCGAACTCGGCCGCCCGCTCGTTCCGCCGTGCCAGCTCACCCGGCTGCGCTTCCGGCCGGACGGCCGCGTCCTCGCCGCCGCCGGCTGCGACGGTAAGGTCCGCCGATGGGACACGTCCGCCGACGCCCCCGCCGACCTACCGCCGCTCGACGGCCACAACGGCTGGGTCGGCGGCCTCGCGTTCGGACCCGCGGCGCTGTTCACCACCGACAGCTGGGGCCGACTCACCGCCCACGACCCGGACGGCAAACACCTCTGGACCGTCGAGGTCGCGCACGACGGCTGGGCGCGGTCCGTCGCCGTCACCGCCGACGGCGCCCGACTGGCTACGGGCGGCCGCGACGGATTCGTCCGCTTCTGGGACGCCCGCACCGGCGCGAAGGCCGCCGAGGTGAACCCCGCCGCCGACATCCTGGGCGTGGCGTTCACCCCCGACGGCAAGACGGTTCTCGCCGGCGACCTGTTCGGCGTCGTCCGCGAGTTCGAGGTGCCGACCGGGAAGCCGGGCCGCAGCTTCGAGGCGCGCGAGCTTCACAAGGTCGATCGCGTTCAGGACGTGGGTGGGGTCCGCTGCCTGCTGCTGAGCCCGGACGGCGCCACGCTGGTCGTCGGCGGCGCCGAGCCGAAGAGTGGCGGGTTCGTCGAGTGTACGCCGCTGCTGATCGCGTTCGACCGCGCGACCGGCCGGCGGCTGTGGCAGTGGAAGGGCGGCGCCCCCGCCGAGGGCTACGTCACCGACCTGGCGTGGCACCCGGGCGGGTACGTCGTGGCCTGTACGAGCGGCCAGCCGGGACAGGGGAAGGTGTTGTTCCTGCGGCCGGGCGAGGCGCAGCCGTTCTTCCAGGTGGCGAAGCCGAACGTGCAGGGCGTGGCGCTGACGGCCGACGGGGCGAAGCTGGCGGCGGCGCTGACGAACGCCAACAGCAGCGGCAACGGCCGCGTCCGCGGCGCGGGCGGCGACTACCCGCAGAACCACTCGCCGGTGCAGCTGTGGCGGCTGCCCGGGTGAACAGGACCGAGGCGAGCCGAGCCCCGTCAGGGGCCGGGTGACGTTCCCATCACCCGGCCCCTGACGGGGCTCGGCTCGCCTCATCTCCCCGCACTCACCACCGCAGGACGACGTCCATGCCGCCGGTGAAGAGGTTCTGGTTCCCCTCCCACACGTTGGTCCGGTTGTTGTTGTCGTAGCGGGCGAACGGCCGCACCATCACCCCCGGGCACGGCTTAACGGCCAACCCGTAGGTCGCCGCCGTGTACAGCCCCCGGAACCCGGTGCGGAACCCGTCGGTGTCGTTGAACAGCTCGACCCGCAGGGTGCTGGTGACGTTGTCGCAGTGGGCGTAGTTCAGGTACTGGGCGGCCCCGTACCAGTCCGTGTAGCCGACGCCCGGGGCGTTGTTGATGTGGCTGTACCCGGCGTCCAGGACGTAGCTCAGCTTCTCGCCCAGCTTCTGCGTCACCACCAGGTTGTAGAAGTTGTAGTGGGCGAACGCCTCGGCCGGGACGAACGTCGGGTTCGTCACCACCACGTTCACGGCCGCGCTCGTGTCGCCGTCCGTCGGCGCCCACTTCAGCTGGCCGAGGAACGTCAGGCGGTTCGTCGGCGCGTCGATGAACGTGTCGGACCCGGTCGCCGCACCGTAGCCGACGGTCCAGTCGTCGCCCACCGGGGTGGTGGCCCACACGCCGGTGTGGGTGAACGGGTTGTACTGGAACATGTACGACCGGCTCACGAACGGCGTGTCGGCGGACTGCACCAGCTCGTACCCGACGTGGGTGGCGAACCGGCCGAGCTTCACCGTGGTGCCGGTCCCCGGCAGGTACGCCTGGGTGTAGAACTGGAACGGGTCGATGCCGTACAGCTCCGGGCCGCCGTTGTTCCGCGTCAGCTGGCCGTTCCAGATGCCGCGCGGCAGGGTGGTGCGGTAGTCGGTGCCGGGCAGGATCCAGTCCATCCGCCAGCCCCACTGGAAGCAGTCCTTCTCGGTGTCGAGGGTCTTCTCGGCGACGAGGTAGTTCTGGTACAACTGGAACTCGTTGGCCCGGTCGTTCATGAAGACCGGGGCGTTCGACCCGCTCGCGGTGCTCGCGTTGTACCCGAAGTTGGACCACCCGTAGATGCGGATGCCGCGGTTGTTGAGGAGCTCGCCGAACCGCGTCCCCTCGATGGTGCGCTCCAGCAGGTACTTCTCCGGGGCCTCTTCCTCCTTCGGCCCCTCCTCGGTCGGGCCGGCACCGGGGGCGTCGCCGGCGGGCGCGGCCTTCTCGCCGCCGGGCGCCGGCTGCACCGACATCGGCAGGGTGCCGGGCTGGCCGGGCTGGATTACGCTGCCGACGCGCGGCGCGATCGGGATCTGCACCGGGGTGGCGCGGGTCGGCAGGGTGCCCGGCGGGTAGTAGCCGGCCGGCGGCTGGCCGGCCGCGACGGCGGTCGTCAGGAGTAGCGACGTGAACATGGGTCGTCCGTGACCTATGGGGTGAAGGTCGGGCCGCGGCGCGGCCCGTGGGGAACCTGGGAGAGTCCGTTCCCGCGGCTCAGGGGTATTCGGCCGGCCCCGCGGATTGCCTTGAACCCCCGGCCTGCCAGGACGGCGAAGATATGTGAAGATGGGGAAGGGCGACCGGCCGCACCGGTCGGGGGACGCCCGGACACGTGGCCGCCCACGCCCTACGCCGGCCGCAGCACCAGCAGCGACACGCCGCGCACGTACTCCTTCACCGCCACCCGGTAGTCGGCCATGTGCGGCGCCGCGGTGTGCGCGGTCAGCGCCGCGGGGCTGGCCCACTGTTCCACGACCACCACCGTGTCGTCGCCGGCGAGTTCCTGCACCGCCAGGCCGGTCGGCTCGTCCACCGTGGGGCCGTAGGCGAGGCAGCCGTCTTCCGCGAGCACGAACGGCACGAGCTTGTGGAACTCGGCCAGGAACGCGGCACGGGCGCCGGGCGCCAGGCGGATGGTTGCGATAACGTGAATCAAGGTTGTCTCCTGCACAAAGGTGTCGGCATCGGCGGCGGTTGAAGTTTGTTCGTTTCCGGCCGGCCGCCCGGTCTCCCGGCACGGCTGCCGCGCCGCGGGGCGAACGATCCGGCGAGGTCGCACCAACGGCAATTCTTCTGGCAGAAACACTTGTTTCCAGAACCCGGTGGGAGGGGCGCCGGAAACAATGATTTCCGCCCGAATGGTCTTTTTCCTTGCCGCCGCCGGATTCATCAGACCCGGGCTCAGACTGGCGAAGCCCACCCGCCTCAGTACCCGTCGTCCGGCGGGAACAGCGACCGCAGCAGCCGGGCGGACAGGTCGAACGCCGGGGTGAACGCCAGTTCCACGGCCGCGACCGGGCTGACGCGCACCTCCATCGCCGACACGCGGCCGAGCGGCAGGCCGTCGAGGAAGCCGCGGACCGGCCGCTTCGCCGGGTCGCCAGTGCTGGTCATCCTCACGACCGTCTCCGCCGGCAGGGCCAGCGGCTTCCAGAACCGCGGGTGAAAGACGTTCGACCCGGCCAGCGTGATGACCGGCGAGCTGAGCGGTACCGGCGTGCCGCCCATCGCCCGGGCGTAGGCGCTCGACCCCGACGGCGTCGCCACCAGCAGCCCGTCGCACACCACCTTCTTCAGGCGCGTCTCGCCGTCCACGTCCACGCGCAGCCACGCCCCCTGGCCGCCGTCGCGCTCGACCCAGGCGTCGTTGAACCCGAGCCCGCGCCCGGCGACGCCGTCGTCGGTGACGTAATCGACCCGCAGCATCGGCATCCGGTGGAGGACGAACTCGGCGCCGGTGAGGTCGGCGGAGACGATCTCGTTCATGAGGTGGCCGAGGTGGCCGGCGTTGAGCCCGAGGAACGGCAGCCGCAGCCGCCAGTGCTCGCGGATGGCGTGGAGCATGGTGCCGTCGCCGCCGACCACGAGAATCAGGTTCGGGTCGGCGGACTCGAGTCGGCGGAAGGCGGCGGCGCGGTCCTGGGCGTCCTTCTGCGGGCCGCACACGATCTTCAGCCGCGGCTTCTCGAACCGGGTGCGCACCTCGCTGCGCGGCACGGCGCTGGTGAACAGCCCGTGCCGGCGGATGTACTCGGCGACGGCGGACGGAACGAAGCTGTCGGCGGCGTCGGCCCCGCCGTTGAACACCATCGCCCGCACGTCGGCGGTGGGGAGGTGCCCGCCGACCGGCAGCAGCTGGTGCCGCGGCGGCAGGTCGGCGGCGTCCGGCGGCGACCCGGGCGGGTGGAACACCACGAACCGCGACTGCTGCCACAGTGCCGGCCCGTCCTCCCAGCGCGTCTGCACCACCGACGTGCCTTCGGCCCCGCCGCTGACGAACTCGTCGGACACGACGTGCCACACCTCGCCGCGGCCGGCGTACTTCCGCTCCAGCGCGCCGTGCGCGGTGAACCGCTGGTCGTCGAGGTCGTCGAGGTCGATGGTGACGCCGGCGGCGTCGGCGAACGCCAGGTCGGTCATGACGGCGCGGTGGACGGCGGCGGCGTGTTCGGCGTCGGCCCGGTCGGGGCGCGGGTATTCCGGGCGGATGACGACCTCGGCGAACCCGGAGCCGCGGAGGCGGCCGGCGACGTCGCGGTGGAACCGGGTGGGCGGGTCGAAGTAGCCGGCGTACAGGGCGATGCGGCGGGCGGAGAGGACGGCGGGGACGGGTACGGCGTCGGGCGGCGGGGCGACGACGGCCGCGGCGGCGAGTTCGTCGGCGTCCCACCCGCGGGCGGCGCACACGGCCCGCGCCGCGGCGAGGACGGCGCCGACGGCGGCGGGGTCGTCGGGGTCGGCGGCGGCCCGGCGGGCGGCGGCGGGGAGGTCGGTCATGCGGCGTTCCGGGGCGGCACGGTTACCACGTCCAGTCTACGCGGTAGACGTGCTGATCCAACGGCCCCGGCACCTCCCAGTACACCCACCGCCGGTCGTCGCCGGCGAACCGGATGACCGGCCCGTCGTAGTCCCGCGGCGCCCCGCCGCCCGGCGGCGCCACCCGCAGCCGGTACTCGACGAACGGTTTGTCGTCGGGGAAGACGATGAGGATGGACGACTTCACCGCCCCGCCGTACCCGATCATGCCGAGCCACTGGTCGGCCGGCGTCTGGATCGAGTCGCGGTAGGTGGCGATCACCTGGGCGGTGAACTCCTCGTGGAGCGGCACGCCCCGCGTGTCCAGCGCCAGGTGCCGGATCTTCATGGCCTGCCCGCCGACCGTGCGCGGCTGGGCGGCGACGTACACCCGAGCCTTCTCCGGGCTGGGGCTGACCGCCCGGCCGAGGACGTCGCGGCCGGTGGTCCGGTACTCGATCCGGTACTCGTCGGCCGGTGCCGTCCGGGTGAGCACGCGGCGGTTCTGAAAGATCACGAACGACTCCGCGGCCGGCGCGGCCGGCGCGGCCGGCGCGAGCTTCTTCCAGGCCCGCAGGTCCACCACCCGGTCGTCGGTGATGACGCGGAAGGCCGGGTTCGTCGGCTCGGTCAGCGACTCGACGGCGGCGACCGGGTGCGGGTACTCGCGGTCCGGGTTCGGCCGGCCGGCGCGGACCGACTCGACGCGCCGCTCGACCTCCTGCCGCCGCAGCGCCGCCGTCGGGTCGTCGGGCGTAACCGCCGCCGGCGGCGGCCGCGTGGACAGGTACACGGCGGCGAGCGCCGCGACGCCGACGAGCGCCACCGCGGCCGGCTTCCACCACGCTGCGGCGAGGCGGCGGAGGCGGTAGCCGCGGTCGCGGGTGGTGAGCGGTTCCCCCTTCCGGAAGCGGTCGAGATCGGCGGCCAGCTCGGCGGCGGTCGTGTAGCGGTCCGTCGCCGCCTTCCGCAGGCACTTGTGACAGATGAACGCCAGGTCGCGCGGCACGCCGGGGGCGAGGCGGCGGACCGGCACCGGCTCGGCGCCCTGGACGGCCAGCAGCATCGCGGCGGTGGAGTAGCCGGCGAACGGCCGCGCCCCCGTCAGACACTCGTAGAGCATGACGCCGAGCGCCCACACGTCGGCCGGGGTGCCGACGTCGGCGGCCTGCCCGCTGGCCTGCTCGGGGGCCATGTACGCCGGCGTGCCCATCACGTCGCCGGGCTTGGTGAGCGTCGCGCCGGCGGCGAACTTGGCGAGGCCGAAGTCGGCGACCTTCGGCTGGCCGGCCGCGTCGAACAGCACGTTCTGCGGCTTCAGGTCGCGGTGGACGATCCCGCCGGCGTGCGCCGCCGCCACACCGCCGGCGAGTTGGTGCAGCAGGCCGGCCGCGGCGGCGGGGGCCATGCGACCGCCCCGGAGCCGGTCCGCGAGCGTGCCGCCGGGGCAGAACTCCATCACCAGGTACGGCCGGCCGTGCGTCTCGCCGAAGTCGTGGACCTGGACGACGTGCGGGTGGTGGACCCGGGCGGTGGCCTGCGACTCGACGAGGAACCGCGACAGGGCCACGCCCTCGGCGCGGGCGTCGCCGAGGACGAGTTTCAGCGCGACGGCCCGGCCGAGGGAGCGCTGCCGGGCCTCGTAGACGACGCCCATGCCGCCGCGGCTGACCTCGCGGACCACGTCGTACCCCGGCACGTCCGGCGGGGCGTCCGCGCCGGCCGGGAGCGGCCCGGTCGGCCGGGTGGCCTCGTCGGCCGCGGAGGCGGGCGGCGTAGCGCCGAGCGTGGTGGCGGGCGGCGCGGGGTGGGGGTCGTCGGGCAACGCGACTTCCTGGGAGGTACGGTCAGAATACACGGCTTAGCGCGCGGGCGCGAAAGTGGCGGTCACCTGTAGGCCGACGAAGCGGGCGGCCAGGGGAGCGGACTCGGCGTCGAGCCGGGCCGTGACTTCCACGACGCGGCGGTCGGCGTCCTCGCGGGGGCCGAGCGGGAACACCTGGTTGCGGGCGATCATCCGCGCCACGTCCGCGTCCGTCCGCACCGTCCCCTTCAGCGCCCGCGGCAGCGCCGGGTGCGTCACCTCGACCGGCACCGGCCCCGCCTTCACCCACCCGGACAGCCGGTCCACGTCCGACTCGTACACCTCCACGACCACCACCATCTCGGCCAGCGCCGCCATCTGCAGCACCGGCTCGCCGGCCCCCGTCGGCTGGCCCGTCCGCCCCGCGACGCGGAGCACCACGCCGTCGATCGGCGCCGTCAGCGTCGCCAGCTCGAGCGCCTTCTTTGCCACCTTCAGCTTCTCGTCGCCGGACTTCACCGGGGCGCGGGCCTCGGCCTCGGCCAGCTCCGCCCCGGCCGCCTTCACCCGCGCCTCGGCGGCGGCGCGGCTGCCGGCGTAGGTCGCCACCGCCTTCTCGCGCGCCGCCGCCGTCGCGGCCAGCTCCGTTTCCGCCTGATCGATGAGGAGTTGAACCTTGTCGATGTCTTCGGCCGCGATGCGGGCGCCGTCGGCGCGGGCGGCGTCGAGGCGGCCACGCTGGCGTGCCGCCGCGTCGCGCTGCTTCACGACCAGGCCGGCTTTTGCGTCCAGCGCCGTCAGGTCGGCCTTCTCGCCGGCCAGCGCCTGCGCGACCTCCGCCTCCGCCGCCTCGATCTTCTTCGCGCCCGCCTCCGTCGCCGCGGACACGGCCGCCTTCGCCTCCGCCAGCTGCACCTCGGCGACCTTCACCTCGGCGGCGCGGATGTCGCGGCTCGCCAGTACGGCGATCACGTCGCCGGCCTTGAGGGTGTCGCCGGGGGAGAGCGGCCTCATCTCGGCGATGCGGTCGCCGGGCGGGCCGTACACGGGAACGACGCCGCCCACCGGCTGGATGCGGCCGAGGGCGGCGACGCGCGTGGGCGGAACGGCTTCGGAGCCGTTGGGGCGCGTCGGCGCGACGGGGGCGGGCTTGAAGTACAGGTACGCGGCGACACCCCCTGCCGCGAACGCGACGAGGACCGCCAGCAGGGTCACCCACGCCCGAGCCTCGCGGCGGACCACGCGTCGCCCTCCGGTGTTAGGCCACGCCCGCGGCGTAGGTCACGACGCCGCTGTAGAAGAGCGCCCACCACGCCACCTTGCAGAGGACGTGCAACCCCTGGTCGATGTGGATGCTGTAGAGCTTCTCGCACTTGCCGAGGTCGATGAGCCAGTGGAGGATCGTCTCGGCGAGGCCGAACACGACGGCCAGGTCGTAGGCCGCCCCCGACCACTTGATAATGACGCCGACCACCGCCCCGTGCAGCAGCGCGTGGGCCGTCAGCCAGTAGTACCACGGCACCGCCTGCTGGAGCGGGTTGGTGGTCCGCCGGCACTTGCACGCGGCCATCGCGTCGTTCTGGAGCGAGTAGTCCATCAGCGCGTGGCCGGCGAGCAGGAAGAACAGCATGGCGCCTCCCCGGCGGGTGTCACACGATCTTACCCCCCGCCCGCCGGTCCGGGGAGATTCGCACGCCCGGATGGGGCACCCGTTTTCTCCCGCACCCCCCGCCCAACCCCTACACCCGGACCAGAGGGGTGGTATCATGGTGCGGTTCCCCCGAGGCGGGTTCGGGCTGAAAGCCCACCCGTTGCAACGGGTGAGCTTCACCCATCCTCATCGCACCAAGATTATGTGTAAGGCCGTTCCACTCTTCGCGCTGCCGCTGCTCCTCGCGGCCGACTGGCCCACGTTCCTCGGCCCCACCCAGGACGGGGTTTCGCCCGAAAAGGGGATCGTCGCCCCGTGGCCGAAGGAGGGGCTGAAGAAGCTGTGGGACTGCCCCCTCGGCACCGGCTACGCCCCGCCGGTGGTCGCCGGCGGGAAGCTGTTCCACTTCGACCGCGTCGGCGACGCCTGCCGCCTCACCTGCCGCGACGCCGCGACCGGCCGGCAGCACTGGAGCTACGAGTACCCGACCGCATACGAAGACTACTACGGCTACGACCCCGGCCCGCGCGCCTGTCCGGTCGTGGACGGCGACCGGGTGTACGTCGTCGGCCCGGAAGGCATCCTGGCGTGCGTGGCGGCCGCCGACGGCAAGGAGCGCTGGAAGCTCGACACCCGCGCGAAGTACCGCTTCCACCAGAACTTCTTCGGCGTCGGCAGCGTCCCGGTGGTCGAGGGCGACACGCTGATCGTGGCCGTCGGCGGCAGCCCGAAGGGGCCGCGGCCGGCGGACCTGCGCGACGCCAAGCCCGACGGCTCGGCGGTGGTCGGGCTCGACAAGCTCACCGGCGCCGAGCGCTACCGGGCCGGCGACGAGCTGGCGAGCTACAGCAGCCCGGTGGTGCGCACGATCGACGGGAAGCGGACGGGGTTGTACTTCGCCCGCGGCGGCCTGTTCGCGTTCGACCCGGGCACGGGGGCGAAGCGGTTCGCGTTCCCGTGGCGGTCGAAGCTGGAGGAGAGCGTGAACGCCGCCAACCCGCTGGTGGTCGGCGACCGCGTCCTGCTGACCGAGTGCTACGGCCCCGGGGCGGTGCTGCTGGAGGCGAAGAACGGCGCCCTCAAGACGCTGTGGACGGACGACGACAAGGACCGGTTCGAGAAGTCGCTGCTGTCGCACTGGAGCACGCCGATTCACCACAACGGTTTCGTGTACGGCAGCAGCGGCCGGCACGACACCGACGCCGACGTGCGCTGCGTCGAGCTGGCGACCGGCGACGTGAAGTGGACGCTGCGGCGGGCGTCGCGCTGCACCTTCACGCTGATCGACGGCCACCTTCTCGGGCTCGGCGAGTTCGGCGAGTTGTTCTTGTTCAAGGCGAACTCGGCCCGGTACGAGGAGGTGAGCCGCTACCGGGTGGAGGAGCTGAGCTACCCGTGCTGGACGCCGCCGGTGGTGAGCGACGGCCGGGTGTACGTCCGCGGCAAGGAGCGGCTCGTGTGTTTCGAGTTGGTCGGCAAGAAGTGACGCCGCTTGCGGCTTCGCGTCGTGCGCCGCGAAGCCGCGAGCGGCGGACCCTATACTTACCCCATCCCGACGATCTCCGAGGGCGTTGCGTGGCACTGCGAGCCGAGCCGGTGGGCGACCTGACCGACGACGACCTAGACGCGGCCGAACACCTCCGCACCGCCGCCGACCGGCTCCTGGCCGAGTGCGGCAAGGTGATCGTCGGCCAGACCGAGGTGCTCGAACAACTCCTCCTCGCCATCCTGTCGCGCGGCCACGCGCTGCTCGTCGGCGTGCCCGGCCTCGCCAAGACGCTGATGATCCGCACCCTCGCGGACGGCATGGCGATGTCGTTCAACCGCGTGCAGTTCACCCCGGACCTGATGCCGTCGGACATCACCGGCACCGAGATGCTCCAGGAGGACAAGGCCACGGGCGGCCGGGCGTTCCGGTTCCTGCAGGGGCCGATCTTCGCCAACCTGGTGCTGGCCGACGAGATCAACCGCACCCCGCCGAAGACGCAGGCGGCGCTGCTGGAGGCGATGCAGGAGAAGCAGGTGACGGTGGCGGGTCAGCGTCACCCGCTGCCGAACCCGTTCTTCGTGCTGGCGACGCAGAACCCGATCGAGCAGGAGGGGACGTACCCGCTGCCGGAGGCGCAGCAGGACCGGTTCATGTTCACGATCCACGTCGGCTACCCGTCGGAGGACGACGAGTTCCGGGTGATCGAGAGCACGACGTCGGCGGCGGCCCCGCGGGTGGAGCGGGTGGTGGACGCCGAGGAGGTGCTGCGGATGCAGGAGCTGGTGCGGCGGGTGCCGGCGGCGGGGTTCGTGATCCGCTACGCGCTGAAGCTGGCCCGGCTGACGCGGCCGGGCAGTCAGGACGGCGAGCCGGCCGACGCGGGCGTGCCGGACTTCGTGAAGAAGTACGTGACGTGGGGCGCCGGCCCGCGCGCCGGGCAGAGTCTGATCCTGGCGGCGAAGGCGCGGGCGCTGCTGAAGGGCCGCCCCTACGTGGCGACCGAGGACGTGAAGGCGGTGGCGCTGCCGGTGCTACGTCACCGCGTCATCACCAACTACAACGCCGAGGCCGACCGGGTGACGCCGGACGAAATCGTGCGGAAGCTGCTGGCGGTGGTGCCGCGCGACGGCGAGCGATGAGCAAGCCCAACGACGCGACCACCAAAGACCTGATCGAGGCCGACCCGGCCGGGTGGGTGACGTACCTCGGACACCCGGTCGCGCCGGGCGTGGTGCGTTTGGTCGACGCCGACGTTTCGACCGTGACGGCCGCCGCGGACAAGGTCATCCGCGTGGACGAGCCGGCGCCGTGGCTCCTCCACCTGGAGTTGCAGGCGAACTGGGACGGGGAGTTGGACCGGCGGCTGTTGCAGTACAATGCGCTGCTCGCCCGCCGGCACATGCTGCCGGTCGCGTCCGTGGTGGTGCTGCTCCGGCCGGAGGCGAACGCGACGGCGCTGACCGGTGTGCTGCCGAGCCGGCCGCCCGTCGGCGCGGGTTGGGAGTTCCGGTACGACGTGGTGCGGGTGTGGGAACGGCCGGCGGCGGAGTTTCTTGCCGGCCCGGTCGGACTCCTCCCGCTCGCACCGATCGCCGAGGTTCGGGAGGCGGAGCTGCCCGGGATCGTGGCGGCCATGAAGGCGCGGCTCGACTCGCCGCCGGATTCGGCGCTCGCGGAACGGCTGTGGACCGCGACGTACGTGCTGATGGGCTTGCGGTTCGAGGACGCGGTCGGCGACAAGCTCCTCTCGGGGGTGATGCAGATGGAACAGTCCACGACCTATCAGGCAATACTCCGCCGAGGGGCGGCCGAGGGCGCGCTGGAAGAAGCCCGGAGCATGTTGCTCCGACTCGGGACCAAGAAATTCGGACCACCGACCCCGGCCCTCGCCGCGGCGATCGAGGCCACGTCCGACAAGGCCCGGCTCGAAGCACTCGCCGACGACTTGTTGACGGCCACGTCCTGGGACGAAGTCCTGGTGGCCAGCTAGCCCATGCCGCCGCTTCCCGACCCCGCCGTCCTCGCCCGCGTCGATCGCCTCGAACTGGAGGCCCGGCAGTTCGTCGAGGGCTACCTCGCCGGCCGCCACCGCAGCCCGCGGCACGGGTTCGCTGTCGAGTTCGCCCAGCACCGCGAGTACGCCCCCGGCGACGACATCAAGCACATCGACTGGAAGGTCTACGGCCGCACCGAGCGCTTCCACCTCAAGCAGTACGAGCAGGAAACCAACCTCGTCGCCTGGCTCGTCGTCGACGCCAGCGACTCCATGCGCTACGGCTCCGCGAAGCTGTCCAAGTACGACCTGGCGTGCTCGGCCGCGGCCGCGATGGGCTACCTCGTCCTCCGCCAGTCCGACAGCGTCGGCCTCGCCCTCGTCGCCGGCGGGCTGCGGGCGCTCCTCCGGCCGTCGGGGCAGATGAACCAGCTCCGCGAGGCCTGCCGGGCGCTCGCCGACGGGCCGCACGCCGGGGCGTCGAACCTCGGCCGCACGCTCCACGAACTCGCCGGCCGCACCGGCCGCCGCGGCATCGTCTTCGTCTTCAGCGACCTCCTCGACGACGTGCCCGACATTCTCGCGGGCCTTCAGCACCTGCGGTATCACAAGCACGAAGTGGTGCTGTTCCACACCCTCGACGCGGCCGAGGTGGACTTCCCGTTCAGGCACACCACGCTGTTCCGCGGGCTTGAAGGATTGCCCGAAATCCTCACCGACCCGCTCGGCGTCCGTGAGGGCTACCTGAAGGCGTTCGCCGACCACGTCGCGGCGCTGGAGAACGGCTGTCGCGGCATGGAGATCGACCTGGTGAGGCTGCGGACCGACGCCGACCTGGGCCACGATCTGACGGCGTACCTCCAGAAGCGGCGGGGTCGCTGAAGTCGTGTTGCCGCTTGCGGCTTCGCGCTGGGAAGCGCGAAGCCGCAAGCGGCAACACGACTTCACGACAGTAGCAGCTCCAAATCCTCGCGCTTCAGCTCGGTGATCGGCCCCGCGTCGCCGCCCAATATCGCGTCCGCCAGCTCGCGCTTGCTCTTCTGCAGCGCCAGCACCTTCTCCTCGACGGTGTCCCGCGCGATGAGCCGGTACGCGAATACCGGCTTCGTCTGGCCGATGCGGTGGGTGCGGTCTACCGCCTGCGCCTCGGCCGCCGGGTTCCACCACGGATCGAGCAGGAACACGTACCCGGCCGCGGTCAGGTTCAGCCCCACGCCGCCGGCCTTCAGGCTGATGAGGAACAGCCGGCAGTCCGGGTCCGTCTGGAAGCGCTCAACGCGCGCCGCCCGGTCGCGGGTGCGGCCGTCCAGCGACTCGTACACGAGCCCGGCCGCGTCGAGCCGCTTCTTCACGATAGCCAGCAGCGACGTGAACTGCGAGAACACCAATACTTTCTGCCCGCTCTCGACCAGCTCCTCCAGGTGCGGCACCAGCTCGTCCAGCTTCGCCGACGACTCGCCGACGCGCTTCGGGTCCACGAGGCCCGGGTGGCACGCCGCCTGCCGCAGCCGCAGCAACGCCGACAGCACCTGGAGCTTCGACTTGCCGATGCCGACGGCATCGACGCGGTCGAGCAGCACCTGGCGGTAGTGGTCGCGGAGCTCGTCGTAGAGTTTGCGCTGCTCGGGGCCGAGGTCGCAGTAGACGGTCTGTTCGGTCTTCGCCGGCAGGTCCTTCGCCACCTGATCCTTGGTGCGGCGGAGGATGTACGGCCGCAGGGCGCGGGCCAGCAGCTCCCGCGCCTCCGGGTCGATGCTGCGGCCGCCGGCGCCGACGCCGAACAGCGCCGCCCGGCCGAGCATCCCGGGGTTGAGGAAGTCGAACAGCGTCCACAGCTCGCCGAGGTGGTTCTCGACCGGCGTGCCGCTGAGCGCCAGCCGGTGGTCGGCGCGGACGAGCCGTACCGCCTTCGCCGTCTCCGTCTCCGAGTTCTTCGCCGCCTGCGACTCGTCGAGCACGCAGGTGTCGAACTTGACGTCGGCGAACGCCTCCACGTCGTTGCGGAGGATGCCGTAGGTCGTCAGGATGAGGTCGTACTTGCCGAAGTCGGCGCCGGTGCGGTCGCGGCCGGTGCCGGTGTGGTCGAGCACCTTCAGCTTCGGGGCGAACTTCGCGGCTTCGGCCTTCCAGTTGAACACCAGCGACTTCGGCACCACGACCAGCGCCGGGCCGCCGCGCTTGCCGGCCAGCAGCGCCAGCACCTGCACGGTCTTGCCGAGCCCCATGTCGTCGGCGAGGCAGCCGCCGAACCCGAACCGGCGAATGAACCGCAGCCAGCCGAGCCCCTCCTTCTGGTAGTCGCGCAGCTCGCCGACGAACCCCTTCGGCGGGTCGGCCGGTTCGACGCCGGTGAACTTTTTCAGCTCGTCCCGGGCGCGGGCGAACGCCTTGTCGAACTCCACCTCCGGCCGGCTCGCCAGCAGCGCGTCGAGCACGCCGACCTGCGCCTTCGAGTAGCGGACGGCGTCGCCCTCGACGGTGCCGAGCCGGGCGAGGAGGCCGTTCTTCTTCAGCCAATCCTCGGGCAGGAGGCCGAGGCTGCCGTCGCCGAGGACGACGGTGCCGTCGCCGCGGCGGAGCGCTTCGAGGAGCTTCGGCAGCGCCACGAGTTCGCCGCCGAAGTCGGCGCTGGCGTTCAGGTCGAACCAGTCGGTGCCGCTGCACACGGACAGGTTGAACGCGCCGGTGGTGCGGTACACCTTGCCGTCGGCCTCGACGAGCCAGCCGGCCGCGGACAGCTCGCGGGCGATCTTCGGCAGCAGCGCCGGCTTCACCTCCGGCACCTGCGCCTTGCCGTCCCACGCGGGGCGGAAGCCGAGGCGGGCGAGTTCCGCCTGGGCCGCCGCCTCCGCGGCCGGGTCGCGGAGGAGGAAGCGGCGCTCGTCCTTCAACAGGACGCCGCGGCCGGGGGCGTTCGCGGGCACGGTTTGGTCGGCGTAGAGGAACGCCAGTTCGCCGCGGAGCATCGGCGGGCCGTAGGTGCGGCTCGTCGGTTTCACCACGAGCCGCGGCCGCGGCGCGACGGCTTCCTCGGTGAGGCGGAGTTCGTCGGGCAGTACGAGCCGCGGTAACCGGGGCATTTGCAGCAGCTGCGCCGCGAGGTCGGCCCCCTTCGCCACCGGCACGCGGATCGGGCCACGGATGAGCGTCGGCACCCAGGCGAAGGCGCCGCCGTCGCGGAACGCCGCGAAGTGTCCGCCGAGCACGACCAATCCGGGCGTCAGCAGGTCGGGGGCGCTCAGCGTGCGGAGGTCGTCGCCGCGGCGGAGCGAACCGGTGAGGTGCCATTCCTTGCCGGCGGAGTCTTGGGCCACCTCCACGGCCAGCTCCCACGGCGGGCCGTCGTCGTGCGCGAGTTCGCGCAGGTCGGCTTGCAGGTGGGTGCGAAGTCGAACGCGGCCCGTGGCGGCGAGCAGCGGCAGCACTTCTTCGAGGAGCGGCCCTTCGATCCGGTAGCGGCTTCCCTGGGAGCCGGAGTTGTACCCGCCGTACCAGTAGCCGGGACTGCCGCCGCGGTCGGCGCCGCCGAGGACGGCGAGGAGGCGGCGGTCGAGCGGGTCGGTGTACTCGTGCACCTTCGCCGCGGGGATGGCCCGGGTCTGCGGCTTCCCCCAATCGCCGTTCTTCTTGCGCTCCGACACCGCCGTTTCGACCGTCAGCTGCGACGCGGTGACGCCGGCGGTGGCGTCGAGGACGTACACGACCTGCCGCTCGGGGGGTGGGGTTGCGCCCGGTTCGAGCTGGCGGCGGAGGATGTCGAGCTGGTCGATCCACGTTTCGCGGGGGGCCGGGCGCGGCTGACGTACGCGGCGTTGCGGCTCGAATTCCAGCGTGGAATCGTCGGGGTCGTCGTCCTCGTCGCCTTCGAGGACGAGGCGGAGTGGGCCGGTGAGGCTGGCGCCGAACCCGCGCGGCTCGGCGGCGAGGACGGTGGCCCAGATGTGTTTGCAGACGGCCCCGTACTCGGAGATGTAGGGGCAGGTACACCACGCGTGGACCGTGCGCCCCTCGACGACGAGATCGACCTCGTACTCGTCGCTGCCGGATACGGTAGCGGCCACGTCGTTCGGCCGGACGGTGCCGAGTGACACCGCGCCGCTGCGGAAGTACGTCTTGCCGCGCTCGCGGACCGGGGACGACACGTGCGACGCCAGCGCGACCGAGATGCCCATGGGGGGATTGTAGCGGCTCCCTACGGCTGGAAAGTGGTGGGCCGTGTTGGCGAGCGGACGCGCGTCCACACAGATCAAATCTCCGGCGGTAACACGTTTCCCAATTTTCTCGCGAAATTGATTGCAGCACGATCTAGCTTATGTTATCTTATGCCACAACGGTCAGTGCTCATGGCCGGGTTCCAACCCGCTGGCGACGGATCGCGAGGACCGAGCAAGGAACGGCCGTGTTGGGCGACGCACCGGTGGAGGGGCTTGCGCTGTAGCGTCAGGCCAGCGCGGCGGCTTTCTCCGCGGCTGCCAGGTCTTCCAGCTTCTTGGCGATCGGCGACAACCGCAGGGTGCCGAACGATCCCTCCTTCCGCTGGGCCTTCGCCAACAGCGTCGCGCACGCCAGGTGAACCACCAGCACCGCCGACATGTGCGCGCAGAACCGCCGCGAACCCACCACGTTGCCGTCGTCCAGACCCCAGAACACCTTCAGCCGGTCGTTCACCCGCTCGACCGCCGTGCGGCCCTTGTACCGCCGCTCGAACGAGGGCGTCGCCCGCGGGATCGACGGGAACCGCCGCAAGTCGATCTCCGGATCCACACGCACCGTCATCCCGTACGACTTCCCCGCGTTGCACCTCGCGTCGCTGCCGCAGGCGAAGCCCTCCACCTTCGCCGGACAGCGATACTTCAACGTGCCGCGATCCTTCTCGTGGCCCGCGTAGCTCATCGCCCGACGGATCGGCGTCTCGCCGGTCGTGTCGTAAGGCGTCCGGCAGGTGATGCGCTACCTGCCGATGGGCTTCCGGGGTCGGATGGTGATGTCGTACTTGGGTAGCGCCTCCGACCGCTCCAGCCGGGCC
>Ga0209181_10005588_pt1 | contig 18037 bp, 12 predicted proteins | sample MAT05_FD_187208 | JGI IMG/M metagenome (GOLD analysis project Ga0209181, IMG submission 187208) | Freshwater microbial communities from Lake Fryxell liftoff mats and glacier meltwater in Antarctica - MAT-05 (SPAdes) (version 2) | ecosystem: Environmental > Aquatic > Freshwater > Ice > Liftoff...
TAGTATTTTAAATGAGTACCTTCCTTTTATCGAAATCAAAGTGTGACCAGCACTCACCCGCGCACCTCCCAACCTTCAATTATAATTACCATAAAGACCGCTGCTAAAATTCCACACAATAAATACGCACTCAAATCGGAAATCGGTCTCCCTCCGGAATCCCAAACACAAATCCAATAAAATATTTTACCACTGTAAGCATACATAAAATATGATAGACAAAATGATGAATATCGAACCATCAAGGTTAATGTCATAGTTGAGTTAACTCGCTTATTATGAGGATACTATAGACAAGAAAAAAGCGGACAATCAAAAAATTTTTGTGATTTATCCGCTTCAGTACCTCAGGCCGGAATCGAACCGGCACACCTTACGGTACACGATTTTGAGTCGTGCGCGTCTACCAATTCCGCCACTAAGGCATTAATATTAGGGTTGCATATGTACTAACCTAAACCCCTCATTACTCTTATTTAGAGACTGGTTTTAATGAAAGGGGATGCAAATATGGGCAAACTTTAAATTTTTAACAATTCAGAGTTCTATAAATTTCTCTAACGAAAAGGCCTGTGTTCTTTCAGAGAATGAGGTCTTTACCCGACCCCAAACACTTCCAAATAATTCTGACTTTCGATACTTCTCAAGATCGGCCGCATCTTGCCAATGGCTCAATGTCGTGTATGTGTTCGCGTCTTCTACATCTTTCAGCAATTGTAAATGTAAGCACCCCGGAAAATTGCGAATCGAAGTCTTGTTTTGGTTGAAGATTTCCAGAAATTCTTCAACTCCGGCTTCCGTAAAATGCATCCTTACGATTCTTATAATCATAACATAGTATTTAGTTACTAATATTAAGCCCTTAGTTCTACTAAATACTAGCTACTCAGGACTTGTCACTAGCCTTCATCAAACGTAATGTTTACGGGGCTATCATATTGCAATCCCAACAACTCACTTGCATTCCCTTTATAAATTCCTATTTCCAATAAACCCTGACTATTAAATAATAAGAAGCACTCACCTTGTTCAGTCTGGTTGTAATTTGAATGAATGCGTCTAAACTTTTCACCTCCAAATTGAATAGTAAATGATCTTCCTTTTGTCAAGATATCAAAATCAACTTTGTTGATTGTAGTAATCAGGTTTCCAAAATTATCCACACGCAGCACGTGCCCCGCTATAATCCGCCTGGTTGCTTTAACCTGGCGGTTGATCATTTTACGGAACGACTGCAAAGGTTTACCCAACGTAGTGATGGCAACGCCACTGGCAAGTTTAGCAGCTGCAGGTGCAAGGATGTCTTTTTCGGCAAAGGTAGTTTGGATGGGGTTGATGGAATTTAACTCCACAACCTGTTGATGAATTTTATCACTGATCAGTCCGAAGAATCCATTATCAACGCCAACAAAAAAATGATCATCTAGTTGTAAGGCAAGATACGCTTCATCACGATTTCCAGATGAGTCGACACCGACCAAGTGAACTGTGCCTTTTGGGAAATCGTTATAAACAGATTTTAATACATAAGCACCATGCGCTATATCACAAGGCTCAATTTTATTGCTTATGTCGATTAGGGTGAGTCCGGGATTAATGCCTAGAATTTTAGCCTTCATGGCGGCCACATAGTGATCGCTTTCTCCACTATCAGTAAGAAAGGTAATGATGGCCATTCGCGAACCTAATTCCTAACCCGAGTCTTTTTTGCTTGGGTTGGATTTGTTTATTTTTGCAAACAAAATTAATTCATTTCAACCATTTTATTTCATTGATAGAGAAAACGATCACATTAGAAGATATTCCTCTTACCGACTTTCTGGGAATAGAGAATAAGAACATCAGCGAGTTGGCATCTGCGTTTCCGAAGAGCAAGATTATATCTCGTGGCAACGAGATTTTAGTGAAAGGCGAAGCACCGGATATTCTGCAAATTACCGATATTCTAAACTCATTGATGGATCACTTCCATCAATTTGGAAGAGTAACAGAGGAGAATGTGCGCGGCTACGTTGCCCAAGAGAGACAAGAGTTTATTGCCGAAGATTATACGGATGGGGTTGTGCTTTATGGAACAAAGGGGCTAATAATAAAAGCGAAAACGCCTAACCAGCAGCGACTGGTTCAAGTCGCAAAGGAGCATGATTTGGTATTTGCCATTGGTCCGGCCGGCACCGGAAAGACGTTTGTTTCTGTCGCGCTTGCAGTAAAAGCCCTTAAAAATAAGCAAGTAAAAAAAATCATCATTACGAGACCGGCCGTGGAGGCAGGTGAAAATCTTGGCTTTTTACCAGGCGACTTAAAAGAAAAAATTGATCCTTACCTGCGACCGATTTATGATGCGTTGGACGACATGGTTACGTTCGAAAAGTTGAAGTATTATATGGAGCGTGAGATTATCGAAATAGCTCCACTGGCATATATGCGCGGACGCACACTCAATAATGCTTTTATTTTGTTGGATGAAGCACAGAACACCACCCCCATGCAGATGAAAATGTTCCTTACCCGCATGGGGCCCGACTCTAAAATGATTGTTACGGGTGATACCACGCAAATTGATTTACCACATCATCAAAAGTCGGGTCTTAATGAAGCCGTGCGAATTTTAAAAGATGTGAAGGGTATTGGAATTGTAGAATTAAATGAACGTGATGTAGTTCGTCATCGATTGGTTCGGGATATCATTGAAGCCTACGGAAAAATTAATCCATCTTAAACTAATTTTTAATGCCAGCTTATATTGTTGTTGAGGTTGAAATACATAACCCTGCAGAGTACGAGGATTACAAAAAACTCACCCCAGGTTCATTAAAGAATTATCAAGGCAAGTTTATTGTGCGCGGAGGCAAGACCGAAACTTTGGAAGGAGATTGGAGTCCACAGCGTTTTGTTATGTTGGAATTTCCAACTCTGGTGCTTGCTAAAGCTTGGTGGGCATCCGAAGAGTATGCGCCTGCAAAAGCACTTCGCCAACGCACGGCATCCACTAAAATGATTGTTGTAGAAGGTTTGGAGGGATAGAAAAACATGTTTACTTTTAGAGAGGGTGCATTTCGAAATTGTCGTGCAGTGTTTATGCCTAATGCCTTGTCAAAATCCCTCATCCCGTCCTCGTTCCTCGGACACCCCTCTCCTTGGGGAGAGGGAAGATTGAGGGATTTAATTAGGTTGAAGGATCTGATTGCTTTCCACTACACATCCGGCTAAATTCACTCATGCAAAGTTGGGTGCCTTTTACGATGGTGCGTGTTGCTATGATCCTCACACGGGGCATTCTCAGCGATATATAATCCTGCATTAATCACGCATTAAAAGGTAATGTGCATATTCATCGTATTGACTTGCCTATATCTCATCGAATATTGCTGTCTACTAGGCTTCTCAAGCTTGTAAATTGAATTGTTGGGTAAAACTTGCCGGATGAGTTATAATTTCACTTTCTTTTCTTTAACAAGTTATAACATGGTATTTATCGTCTGAAGCGGGAGTATTGGCAAACACCAGATTCAATGTTCTTGGAGAACCAATAGTGTGCACACCTAAAGATGCTTATGCTTGTTTTATGAGCACCGATACGGATTGCCTGGTATTGGGTAATGTTTTGTTAGATAAAAAGAAGCAGCCACTACCGAGAAGGATTTTCTAAGCGACAATTTGATCTCGATTGATCGAATAATCGGTTAAATATGGAGTCCTTTACATGGATTAAGTAAGACCGGTGGCTTGCGATAACTAATTTTTTTGCACTTGCTGTCCATTTTGTAGCTTAACCACTGCCATTTTTAAAATATTTCAAAGAAGAGTGAGTTAAATCGCAGAAAATTGTCTTTTAACTTTCAGAAATCGATTGCAATGAAGTAAATTGATTTTGAAACTAAAAAGGCTATCTGGTTTGAATCCTTTTGAATTTTTAAATCATTTTGGGATAAAGTTCGTACAGTTTTGCCCATCGATCAGGGCAATTCAAGTGTCTGGGTGAAGGTGTAGCGTTTCAGCATAATCACTGAACGTTATTTTTTTGATCCATTGTATAAATTAGAATTAAATTAGAAGATGACATCCTTCACAAGTCAATCCGAAGATGAAATAATTTGGCTGAATGTTCAACGTGGAAATTCGGCTGCGCTTGAAGTCTTGTATAGTCGATTTTTTAAATTGTTGTATAATTATGGCCGCAAAATATGTGGCAATAAACTTATTGTCGAGGATGCAATACACGACCTCTTCCTTGATCTCTGGCGTTATAGAGCAAATCTTTCTCCCACAACTTCAGTTCGGTTTTATCTTTACCGAGCGCTGAGAAGGAGGATCATAAAAAATGAGAACAAGGACTTAACGACTACTATTTTTGATTTTCATTTGGATGATTTCCTGCTTCGAAAGACCTTTTCGCATGAGGATGAAATGATAGCATTGGAACAGAAGGTTGAGCGTAACGACAAGCTGAAAAAACATCTCAACAACCTCTCCCCCCGTCAGTACGAATCTTTGATTTTACGTTTCTACGATGAGCTTTCGTATGAAGAGATCGGAGCCTTGTTGGAAGTGAATGAGCAGTCAGCAAGAAATCTGGTTCAGAGAGGGCTGGAGCAACTTCGCCATTTTTCCAAAGTGATTACCTCTTTTTTGCTATTTATGCTATTATATTTTTGAAAGAACTACACGTTACTTTCTAAATTAGAAGCTAGCACAAATATTTTTAGTTTAAAACGAGTTAAAAAATTTGCTATTCGCTTTTATTCAATAGAAAACAGATAGACTTTTAATCTTCCGATCATCGACCCTTATGAATGATTATATAAATTATACAGTCGTGGACTTTGCCAATGACGGTCAATTTTTAAATTGGGTAAAGCATCCAGGCAGAGACCCTGAGTTAGATCACTTTTGGGAGAAGTGGACGGCAGAGCATGTTGAAAAAAGGGATGATCTTGATGAAGCAAAAAGAGTAATATTGGCTGTCGTGGAAGAGCAGCAATTCGTTGCCACGGAGGAGAAGCAACTTGAAATTTGGGCACGGCTTCAGCACTCAATAAAGAACAAACAATCAAAAAAAAAAGAACTATATCTGTTAGCTGCTTATAAAGTAGCTGCATCTATTGTTTTGATGGTTACGTTAACAGGCGCAATTTGGTGGTTTGCAGGTGGAAAAAGCACAGATAGTCCTCCCTTTGATTCTATTGGGTCAGGTGTTGTGAAAGAGTTTAACAATAGTAATCTACCAAAAACCATTGTTCTTGGTGATGGTAGTTCTATCGTGTTAAAACCAAAGAGTTCATTAGAGTTTCCAAAGGTTTTTGATACCAGCTTCCGAGAAGTTTGGTTGACCGGTGAAGCATTTTTTGAAGTTGCCAAAGATGCAAAGTGGCCGTTTCTTGTTCACGCTGATGACTTGATTACAAAGGTATTGGGAACAAGCTTTATCATTCGCGCATTTGAAAATGAACAGAATGTACTGGTTCAGGTTAAGACGGGCAAAGTATCGGTATTTATGGAGTCAGATGCCCAAGCAAATAAAAATAAAGGTAATGCTCAGCTTGAAGGTGTTCTTTTAATACCAAACCAACAAGTTGTTTTTGTCCGTCAGGACTCACGAATGGTTAAATCACTTGTAGAGAACCCTATACTACTAAACCCAGCACTAAATCAGAGTTTTGTTTTTAAGGATACTCCACTAAAAAAAGTGTTTGTAAGTATTGAAACAGCTTATGGTGTTGATATCGTATTTGATGAAGAGGTAATGGCTAACTGTCTGCTTAATGCTTCATTAGAAGATATGCCTTTGTATGATAAAATGCGACTGATCTGTAAAGGTATCAACGCACAATATGAAATTCTGGATTCGCACATTATTGTTTCAGGTAAAGGCTGCAATTAAGTAAGCCAGTATAAAACTAAATGCTTATGAAAACATAACCACAAAAAATAAAACCGGTAATGTGCGACCATTACCGGTTTGTAATTCACCTCCAAAATCTTCGATGACTCCACTGATAAAAAATGGTGAAGGAGGTTATGTCTCTATAATTTTCATTTTAAAGACAAGACTAACAAATTTATGAAAAAACGAATACATTTTCGTGAGAAAATAAGGTTTATTATGAAAATCTCATTCCTTCAAACCATCATCATCAGTTTGTTTATGAGCATGTCTTACGCAAGTGAAGTTACAGGTCAAGAGATACTGGAAAGAAAAATAAGCTTAGATCTTCAGAAGGGTAGTTTGCGTCAGGCTTTGCTCAAAATTGAGAAGATCGCAGATGTAAAATTTTTATTTTACTCACAATTAGTACCTGTAAATGAACGGATATCAATTGTGGCAAAGAACGAACGTTTAGCTGATGTATTGGATAAAATTTTAACAACGCGAAAAATTAAGTTTGAAGCAGACGGAAATCAAATCATTTTGACGAAGGCTAATGTTAATAAAAGTGAAAGTTCAAGATTGCTCCCTACTGAAAATGGGCAAAATACGATATTACTAACAGGACGAATTCTCGATCAGACTGGTCAACCGATTCCTGGAGTAAATATTCTTGTTAAAGGAACTACAACAGGAACTACATCGGATGCTGACGGAAAATATACCCTTAGTGTTCCAGATGAAAATACCGTCCTTGTTATTTCTTTTATAGGCTTTATTCCCCAAGAAATTTTAGTAGGCAACCGAATAGAAATAAATGTTTCTCTTGCCAATGATATTACCACGCTTAACGAGGTGATGGTAGTTGGCTATGGAACACAAAAGAAATCGGAAGTAATCAGTTCAATATCAAGTATAGAGGCCAAAGATTTGAAATTACAAGCCATGGCAAACTTTGAAGGTGGTCTTCAGGGATTGGCAGCAGGGGTTTCTGTTCAATCTCAAAGCGGAGCTCCGGGTTCGCCAGTTCGTATTTTAATTCGTGGGGCAAATTCCATTACTCTTTCAACTGATCCGTTATATATTATAGATGGCATGCCTATTTCGATGGGACCTGGCGGTGTGGGTTCTTCTAACTTGAGTCCTATGGCTTTAATTAATCAAAATGATATTGAGAGTGTGCAAATATTAAAAGATGCAGCGGCCACATCAATTTATGGATCAAGAGGTTCTAACGGTGTAATCATTGTAACCACGAAAAGTGGAAAGAAAGGAGAGGGTAGCAGTTCATTCAATTATGCAACTGGTTTCTCAACACTGACTCGCACCCCCGATGATGTTGGGTATGCTAATACGCAGGATTATTTCAATATAATGGATGAAGCCTACGCGAGGTCTTTTCCTGCAGGGAACAGGCCATTTCGTATGGGTGATTACTACAACAAAACACCCAATACAACTTCCCCAAATATAACGCGTGAGCAAGCCGAGGGTATCAACACCAATTGGTATAATGAGCTGTTTGATCTCGGAACGTTTCAGAGCTATAACTTATCCGGTATGAAGGGTACAGATAAAACGCTTTTTTTTGTGTCGGGTAATTATCGAAAAGATAAAGGGGTTCAAAAAAACAACACACTTGAACGATTTACTGTTCGATCTAATTTGGATTTCAATCCTTCAAAGAATGTGACGATCAGTTCAAAGTTAACAGTCGGGTACACCAAAAATGATCAGCGTCAGAGTGGTATCACCAGTATATCGGTAAATGCCTTACCATGGCTTCCTCTTCGCGAACTAGATGACCCCAATACGTATTATAACGCATACACAGGTGCAAACCCCGTGGCACTTTCCGATCCTAAAAATGTATTAAATCAAATTGAACAATACCGCGCGTTAGGTGGGGTATCTTTAAATTATAATATGGATTATGTTCCTGGTCTTTCTGTCCGTACCGAATTTAGTGGCGATTTTTTGCAGAGTGATATCACGAATTGGAATAGCGCTAGTATTCGTTTAGATGGATCTCAGCAGCCTCAATCTGCTGCGAGGCAGGAAAACGTCACCTACAGGAGCGTAAATTATAATGTTTATTTTAACTACAATAAAACATTTGGGGATCATACCATTACTGCCACTTTGGGGGCAGAGGCAACACGCAGTTATCAAGACTATCTCTCGGCATCTGGTACTGGATTAAATGGCATCTATCCACAGCTAGGATCTCCAACAAATCAAACTGGGATTTTAGGGCGTAAGCAGGGAGAACGCTATTTGCTTGGATATTTTGGAAGAGCAAATTATTCGTATAAAGGCCGGTATATGTTTGGACTAAGCGCCAGACGAGATGGTTCATCCGTTTTTGTCGAGCAGAATCGTTGGGGCAATTTCGTGGCAGCATCGGCTGGCTGGATTCTCTCTGAGGAAAGTTTCATGTCCTTTTTAGGGGGCGATACCTTTCTTAAAATCAGAGGAAGTTATGGAGAGACGGGCAACCAGAATATTCCATCTTTTCTGGATTATGTAAACTATAATACTAACCCTGTTATTTACGGAAGCCAGACGATACAAGGAGTTAATGGAACCGTTCCTATTAATGTGGGTGTAAATAATTTACAATGGGAGGCCACCAGAAGCAGCGATGTAGGAGTAGATTTTGGTTTTTTTAGGAACCGACTGGATGGCTCGGTAGCATATTATCACCGATTAATATCACAACAACTATTTCAGGCACCAATTGCACCATCTACAGGATTGTCATCTCCGACTTCAATTTTAGATGGTGGTGCGTATGATAATTCCAGCAACACTATTTGGGGAAATTTTGGGAATATGGTTAACTCTGGTTTTGAGTTGGAATTGCATTCGATTAACGTTGATAACAATGGTTTTAAGTGGACTACTGATTTTAATATCGGTTTTAACAAAAACGTAATCCAGAGTCTTGACCCGAGTATTGATAAAAATGGTGGCGGCCTGAAAAATGCCTACGGTAACGCCATATCAAGAACTGGCGACAGAAGGTACGTGTGGCTTATTGCAGATTATGCCGGAGTAGATCCCGTTACGGGTGTGCCAATGATTTACGAGTTGGATAAAGATAACTACGCAGCAACCGGAGAAACACAAAGAGTAAAGGGCGGTGACGGGAAAGATAAATTACTTCCCGCGAACGTTAGTAACATGCAAGCCAATATCTTTCTTCAAAATGGAAAATCAGGCGATCCAAAATATCAAGGCGGCATTACAAATACCTTTCAGTATCAAGGTTTCGATCTGAATTTTATGATTGTCTTTTCAGGTGGTAATTATATCTTGGATTACGACAGACAAGTAGCGTCTATTGTCAATCCAGCGCATGCGATATTAAAAGAAGTGTACGAGCAGTCGTGGCGCAATCCAGGGGATATCGCCAAGTATCCGCAAATGAGAGCTGATTTTACTTATGTAGTAAATGGTGAAAAGGTGGCAGGATTTAGTGGGCAGGGCGCCTATCACAACGGATTCTTATATAGAGGCGATTTCAGCAGACTTCGAAATGTGCAATTTGGGTATACGCTTTCTCCTGCAATCGCAGATAGAATTAAAATGCAAAGCGTACGCTTTCATGTTTCAGGGAGTAACCTGTTCACGATAACAAAGTATCCAGGATTTGATCCGGAAGGAGTGGGGACATCCCAAGCTGCAGGATTTGTTTTTTTTGCCAACGCCATTCCTCAACTAAAAACGATAACGTTTGGAGTTGATTTAAGATTCTAATTTTAATGATCACGGTTAAACTATCATTTGACATGAAAATAATAAGAATTTCGATTGTGGTTGCTTTTCTTACGTTGTGCCTTGGGTGTTCCGATTTCTTCGAACTAGATAGGCCTCCGGAACTTCCATGGGGAAATATAACCGAGTTTGAACGTGCACCCATTGGAGCCTATACGAGTTTATTCTCGGGCGATGAATGGAACATGGCATGGGTAAATGAACGACTTGTAAAATCAAGCATGGGTGATGATGTAGGATTGGTGGAAGATGTTTCTTTCGGTTACTCAAGAGCCACAAAGGAATACAACGTATATATTGAGAGAAATTGGATTCAATTGTATAGGGTAATTGCGACCACTAACAACGCGCTTGATTTTTTAGCCGAAAATAATGGAAATCCATATCCCGAATTATCACCAGCTGAGGTGAGTAAAGGCAATTTGGAACGTATTACAGGTGAGCTTCATTTTATTCGCGGCTATGCGTATTATATTTTACAAACCACTTTTGGTCATGCTTATGTACCAGGCGATGGCAATATAACCATAGATATAGCTATGCCTAGGTCACTGGCAAAAACGGCCACAGAGGCAAGAAATCCGAAAATGGCAACTACTCAGGAGGTATATGATTTAATCCTTGATGATTTCTTGCTGGCCAAGGAATTATTGCCGCTAAAATTTGATGCAGCGAAGCATCATCCATCTTTTCAAGCAAGAGCCAATAGATTTGCGGCCGCGGGCATGCTTGTGAGAACGTATCTTCAACGTGGTGAATTCGATAAAGCAAAAGCAGAATGTGATTTTATTATCGATCAAAATAATGGTGAGTACGATTTATCGGAAGATCCCATCATTGCATTTACTAAAAGTAATGTGTCGCGTGGAAGAGAAGTTGTTTTTTATTCTCCTTTTTTTGATGTTAATCTAAATCCCCCCAATCATTTATCGGCACTCAATCAAACCTGGGCAGGAAATCCAACACCATGGGTTGAAACACACATGGCCATTACTACTGTTAAGCGTCTTGGTTTTATGAGTGACCCGGATAAGGACACCACTTTAAATATTGTGGCTAAGCGAGACAAGCGATTTTCTCAACTCATGACTGTTCGATATCCTGAAAATGAACATTTGCCTGCACAATCATTTGAAACACGTGATGGCGTAAAAGATGTTACACGCATCTATACGAATAAGTATTACAGAGGATCCGGTGGGGGTTTTACCAACGTACCCTTAATTCGTTTGGCTGAAATTTATTTAACACGATCGATTTTAAGATTAAAGGCTGGCGATCCAAGTGGTGCAGCTGGTGATTTAAACATGGTTAGGCAGCGCGCATGGGATGTATCCATTGGTGGGCCCTATGTATTCGTTACTTCAGGTTCCATTTCCGAACAAATAATTAATGATGAACGCACCATTGAAATGCTAAATGAAGGCGATCGCATTGACTACCTTCGCGGTATTAAAGCTCCAATTCCGAAAGGGGATAGGGGAATTGGTTCAGATCCCTACACGAGTGGAAGCTTTGTTTGGTCGATACCAAATATTGAGTTGAATTTCAATGAAGGGATTTAGTTCACACTAGCACTTACGATTACTTAATTTATATGTGGGAACGCCTTCCAATATTCCGCAAGTTTATTTTCTTTATCTAGAAAAATGAAGGTTCAAACGAAAACACTATTTTTTAGTTTACTCTTATTGTGCACTGTTTCGGCATCGTGCGATAAGGAAGAAACACCTGAGCCCGTTCCTGAAGCTGGAGAATTTAATCTCACCGCTCCAACTGATAAATCAACAGGAGTATCAGTAACACCTGCATTTACCTGGGATGAATCGTCCGATGCTTCATCTTATGCCCTGGTCATTTCAACGAGCAGTGATTTTGTCAATCCATTTATAGATGTGAATGAATTAACAGCGAACACCTACACGCCAAGCATTTTGCTTGCAACCGGCACTCGTTATTTCTGGAAAGTGACGGCTTTTAATGCAAATGGGGCCAAGATCGCTACCAATGCCGGTATTTCTTTCCGGACTCAGGCCACTGCTCCGGTGCCTTCACCTAATATATCAAAGTATTATGTTTCGCCTGATGGGGAAGATAACCCTGATAAAGGAACCATTGCAAATCCCTTCAAGACATTAGCGTATGCAGCTTCACGAGTGCCAGCGTCTGAGGGGGATACTATATATTTAAAACCTGGAACCTATGTGGAAACCGAACCGGCTGTTATTCCGCTTGGCGTAAGTGTTATCGGATCTGGAGAACTAACTACTACACTATCTTCTAGCGGAGTAAAGTTACGCTCTGGCATAAGCCCCACTGCTAATAATTATAAATTATGGTATGATGGCAGTCTGATCCAATTGGTTTCTCCTCATCGAACTGTTTTCAGAAACAATAATAGTTCAGCCATCGCACCAGCCAATGGAAATCAAACAATTAGCGGTTTCACCATTGATGGGAATAATAAATCCTTAAAAGCTGGTGTATGGGTTGAGAACCGTGACAACGTAACGATGCATCATGTTACTTTTAAAAATTTAGCACAACGCGGAGCAGTATTTGGCCCTGGTGACAAAGATTTTTATGTCTATCCTGAGTTTTATATGAAGAACACCTTGATCCATGACTGCACGTTTATCAATTCGGGTAAAGATTTAGCTGACGAGACGCTAGGAAATCTTTGTATTGCTCAATTAGAGAATGCGGAGATTTACAATATTAACATCACAGATAATCAAGGCTATGGAATCAAGTTTATTTATGACGGTTATTTCAAAAATATTAAAATACATGATTGCACCATTACCCTTAATGAATCGGATGCCAAATGGGGGGAAGATATTGCCATTGAACTTTGGAATCTTGGCCCCGGAAATGAAGTGTATAACATTCAGTGCAATACATGGCTATCGCTGGTTAATCATCCAGAAAAGTTTGCCTCGCCAAACGGTACCGAGAATATGAAGGTCTATCATGTTTCAATAATTGACAAAGATGGTGTGAGTGGAAAAGAAGCAGTAGAAATTGGAGCACCAGGAATTGAAATATATAATTCCTATTTTCAGGACAAAGGATTTGGTATAGCTATTTGGGATATGGGCAGAAAAAATATCACGATTCGAAACAATATATTTTACAACACTACAGTAAAAAGCAATTGGACAGGAGGGGTGGCTGTTTATATCGATAATAGTCGTGAATGGAAATTCTCAAATATCAACATTGACAACAATGTTTTCGATACGCATAACTATGGCGTGAGAATAAAAAATAGCAACGCTGGTATTGAGGGAGTGCACGTTAGAAATAATGCATTTTTGGATATTGTACTCATGGAATTAGCGCTTGACGGAAACAATATTACTGACATCGTCCTCAATAGCAATCTAAAATTTAATATCACTGCTTTGCCATGGGCTTTTAGCGCAGGAATTTCAGAGTCAAGCAATGTTCTAGGAGACCCAGGGTTTAACCGAACAGGTGATCGTTGGGATACCTATTACAAGCCTTTATCAGGCAGCAGTTATGTGATTGATAAAGGCATTGATGTCGGAATTGATTTTAATGGTGCAGCTCCAGATATAGGTCGATTTGAATTTTAGGTTTCTTACCAAAGGGATAATCTTAATGAAGCGTTAATGCTTTTTTAAATCGAGTATCTAGCATTGGTAAGTCAGGCAGTGCATTGTTTGTTCCTCAGTAATTATGAGAAAAACTGTTTTAAAAAAGGCTTGGTTCATCTTCTTTACCTGCATTCTAATTCCATGTACTTTTCTGTTAATCTTAGAATCAGGACTTCGTCTTTTCAATTATGGTTATCCTTCCGAATTTTTTGTAAAACAAAAAATTGGTGATCAGGAATTTTACGTAAACAATTATAAATTCAGTTGGCGTTTTTTTCCAAAGTCCATGGCCAGACTTTCAGCATCTGTCGTTGTTCCAGTTGAAAAGGACAAGGATGTATTCCGCATTTTTGTAGTGGGTGAATCAGCAGCTATGGGTGACCCTGAGCCATCGTTTAGTGTTAGTCGTATGTTAGGTGTAATGTTGGAGAAAAAGTATCCTGATAAAAAGATCGAGATATATAATACAGCAGTTACAGCTATCAATTCAAATGTAATTTTGCCCATTGTTCACGATTGTTTGAAACTTGAACCGGACTTGTTTGTCGTTTATATGGGCAACAATGAGGTTATTGGTCCCTATGGATTATCGGCTGCATTAAGCCCTTTCTTTTCAAATCAGAACGTCATTAAAACCCAAGTTTTTATAAGCGACACCAAAATTGGACAACTGATGCGTTCTCTATCCGGAAAAAAGGAATCTGAACAACAGGAGTGGAAGGGGATGGAGATGTTTATCCAAAATAAAATACGACACAACAACCCTGATCTTGAAAAAATCTACAGCCATTATGAAGATAATCTGAACGCCATTTGTGCCGCAGCCTCTAGTGTTGGCGCAAAAGTGGTATTGACAACCATTATTACTAACGAGCGTGATTGCGCTCCATTTGTTTCACTACATCAAGAAAATTTTGATTTAGTTAAAAAAACGAATTGGGAGATGTTATATAAAAAAGGAATTGAATCCGAAAGTGCAGGACAATTTCAACACGCTCTCCAATTCTATGAGCAAGCTAGAGTTATCGATACCGAATACGCTGAATTAAATTTTAGAATAGGAAAATGCCTTTTATCACTTGACCAACCTGACAAGGCCAAAGCGTATTTTATTCAGGCGCGTGATTATGATGCCTTACGTTTTCGCGCGGACAGTAGACTGAACCTAATTCTCAAAAGAACCGCACAGGAATGGAGTGGTAAAGGTATTTATTTAGCAGATGCAGCAGAAGACGTAAGAACACGCAGTACAATGGAGATACCCGGAAATGAATTTTTGTATGAGCATGTTCATCTCAACCCAGCAGGAAACCATTTATTAGCTAACTCTATCCTGAAGCAAGTAGAGAAGGCTTTTGGATTTAATACTACCATTGAATTACAAGACGTAGAAGAATGTAAACGGAGACTTTCCTATACATTATTTGATGAAAAGAGAATTAACGAAATAAATCTGTCTCGTTTACGCACAGCACCATTCATAAATCAACTCAGCAATCCCACAGAGATAGCGGATTTAGAGAAAAGTATTCAGCAAATCGAACAAGCATTGGATAGTTCGCTTTTACGTAGTATCCATGCGAATTACCAACACTCCATCGAAGTAAATCCGAACGATTGGTTTATCCACCTGAATTACCTAAGGTTTCTATATGCCTTCAACTACAACATTGAAGCGGAGCATGAGGCAGAGATGCTTTACCGTTTATTACCATACGAATACCTTAGTAGTGTAAATATGGGTATAACCAAAAGATCCCTTAAAGAGTATAAAAAAGCAAAGGAATATTTTGAAAGGGCTGTCAGAGTCAACCCCTATTTTTCAGAAGCCTTTCGTCACTTAGCATCACTTTATGAAGAAGAGGGTAGATTTTACCAAGCTGCTTCATACTATGAGCGTGGAAGAGTTTCATCAGGTGAATTAGCATTCTTTTACAATCGAGCTGGTGTTGAGTTTGTGAAAATCAATAGTGTTGATAGCGCCATCACGTACTTTAACAAAGCAATACAATTGAAGCCAGATTTTATTGTGGTAAGTCGAAATCTTAACCGAGCTCTTCTTATGAAAGAGCAAAAAGTAGTTGGTGCTGACGATCTTGAATTTAAAGAAGTATACGATAAGGCCAATTCATTTCTAGGGAAAGAACGTTATCCTGAGGCCATTGTCTATTATCAAAAAGCACTTCGCATAATACCATCTTATGCTAAATCTCACAATAATATTGGAATAGCCTTCATTAGGCTGGGGCGATACAAAGAAGCCATCCATCACCTTTCAAAGGCAATAGAAATTGATCCCAATTTTTTTGAAGCGTATCCCAACCTGGGCATAGTACTCAACCAACAAGGCCAATACAACGAGACCATAGTAGTACTAGAGAAAATATTACCAGTGCATAATGACACCGAAATCTGTCGCATCTTATCGGAAGCATATTTCAGTTCAGGGGATACGGTAACGGGTAACAAATATTTGAAAAAGATACAGACACCCTTAAAAAGTGGGCTTAAGAACTGATCACTGTGCGGGTAGGACTGATGCCTTAATAGCCCATGGTCATTTAAATCAATAATTTTTCTTTAACGGGGTGAGTTAAATACGGAAAACCGCGCTTTTAACCTTTAGGAAACGATTGTATAACAGTTGTTTCAAAAATGACTTAGTCAACTTTAACCTCAAACAGTATGCAAAAAAAATTTATTAATCGATGGTATTTAATGTGCTCTGTTGGGCTGCTGAGCGCGCTGGCATTATTCGCAGTCTCTTGTGATGATTCTGATCCAGAGCCGCTGGTTCATGGCGCCAATTTTGAAACAGCTGTCGCAACCACGGGCGACGGAAAAAAAATAATTTTTATGAATACATCGGCTAATGCCGAATCTGCAATTTGGCTTTTCGGTGATGGTCAAACTTCCGATGAGCTGGCTCCTACGCACGCATATGCTGAGCAAGGTACTTATACTGTAGAGTTAATTTCTGTTGGTGTAGCAGGTTCAATTCCGCCCGTAAGTCAAAAATCTCTGGTGTTGGTTGTAACACAACCCCCAATTGCTACTTGCGATGTAAAGGCGACCGCTTCTAATTTTATTAAAAATGGTGAATTCGAGACAGCCGCTTCATGGACTGTTAACAGTTTGAGCGCTGCTGGATTGGTAAATGCGGTGTATGGGTTTGGTTCAACTGTAAATACCCCATGCCCAAGCACTGGCAAAGCCTTTAGAATAAACAATCTGGTACCTTTCGAAAACAACGGTAATCTGATCTGGCAGAGTTTGGGTGTGTTGCCAGTTGGAAAGTATAGGTTTTCGGGTGATGTAAATATTCAAACCGGTGAAAGTCAGGATCTCGCAAGTACCACTGCAGGTAAAAATTACTTCGTAGAATGTTTCTTAACTGAAACAGCACCGGAAGACACTAAATCGTTAAATGCTAGTAAAGAAAAACCAAATGTAATTTCCGGATTCAATGCATGGTGGGGTGGAGCAACTAATGATATCCCTGCTGGTGCAGGAAGTTTCCCTGTTATTGCATTTCCATTTGAAGACGTGACAACATTGAAAGCTGATAATAGGGGCGATTTCGTGATAACAGAAGCTAAAGAATATTTCTTTGCGATACAATTCGGTACCTATGGTGGAAGCTATGGTGCAGGAGGTATTACGATAGATAATTTTGCAATTGTGAAAATTGTGGAGTAAGTATAATAGCATTAAAAAAGCTAGACCGTATTTAGGTTGAAGAAGCGGCACTTGGTCGAGAGGCCAGGTGTCAATTCTTTTTTAAGGAAATAATGAATGATCCTTTCAATAAGGGGATCGGAAAATTTTCGACATAATCAATCTGACAACTCATCGAATTTAAGCCTATTTCGAATTATACGATAAAATATATTTTACTCTTCTTTTACTTGGATTGGGGATTCATTCTTTTAGCTACGGTCATAAGGTATTAATCTGTAATCGACAAAGATTTTAAACGCGTGGTTGAATCTGGACGGCTTTTGTTTTCTGTTGGGAGGAAACAGCCTGATTCACTTTCAGTGAAATCGGGTAAGGTTTTGGAAACAGAACTAAATCTGACGCGAAGTTCTTTTTCGATTGGAAATTAGTTGATTCAATACATCAATGAAGGTAAATTCTAAAAATGATACGATTAGATTATTGCGCCCTGAGAATAAGGAAGGAGTCATTATTCGGAAAGAATACTATCTTGAGATTGTAAAATTTCTTTTAGCGACAATTGAAAAAAGGCACGACAACGGAATTTCATTAAATGACATGCTTGATGAGGTTAATCAAGACGATTCGTTGAAGACTCCTGGCCGGGATATCTTCTGGATTATATTACAGGTCAAGCAAGATCTTGAAGCACGTGGAGTTATTAAAACTCTCTGGGTCTGTGGAAGGATTCAATTTATCCACATCAACAGGAAGAAATGGAATAGTTTCTTATTGTCAGTTTGAGATTTTTTTGAAATCAGATTTTTGGCCTGATCAAATAATGTTGCTTGCCTCGCCCTCGCCACATCTAAGATTGGGTCAATTCGGGGAACATCAATTGCTTGCTCAGTCTCGTTTGTAAGAGGTAAAATCCGATGCGATTGTTTGAAATGTAGACATTAATTGTTTTCTGTAGAATAGCTGGTAAATTCACTCATGCAAAGTTGGGTGCCTTTTGCGATGGTGCGTGTTGCACTCTTTTTTGGAGGTGGAATTTTATTAGCGATCTATCAACCCAATTTATTAAACGGGCAAAAGGCTCTCTATA
>Ga0209181_10005591_pt1 | contig 18030 bp, 15 predicted proteins | sample MAT05_FD_187208 | JGI IMG/M metagenome (GOLD analysis project Ga0209181, IMG submission 187208) | Freshwater microbial communities from Lake Fryxell liftoff mats and glacier meltwater in Antarctica - MAT-05 (SPAdes) (version 2) | ecosystem: Environmental > Aquatic > Freshwater > Ice > Liftoff...
TCGTTTTACCTGAACCAGAGGGTCCGGTCATGATCACAATTTCACCTGGTGCAATCTCCAAATTCACATTAAATAGCACCTGTTTACGCAAATTATTTTCACCAAAGTAATGATTCAGATTGGTGACTGAAATAACAGGTTGACTCTCAGTCTGTGAGGTGTTAAGCGGCGAGAAGAGTGTTTGCATGATGAATCACAAAGGGCTAAAGATCAATCACTCAAAACTAAAAGATGTCTGCGGGATCGGCAGACTGGAGTTTTCGCATGGCAATGACTCCAGAGCCAACGCACATGACAACGGTGAGAATGAATACATTGGTGGCACGTTCAATGGTCATGGCGATCGGCAGCATGGTGGCACCCTGAGCGAGAACATACAGCCCTGTAGCCAGAACTGCGCCAGGGAGAAAGCCCAGAATTGCCAGCAGTAGAGCTTCTTGAATCAGCACTCCAACGAAGTAGAAGTCGCCGTAACCCATTGCTTTCAACGTCGCGTATTCCGGCAGATGATCCGACACATCGGAATAGAGAATTTGATAGACAATCACCACGCCAACGATGAAGCCGACGACAGTTCCCAACGTGAAAATGAAGCCGATTGGGGTAGCATTTGCCCAGTAGTCTTTTTCGCGCGTGGCAAATTCTGGCAGCGTCATCACCAAAACATCATTGGGCAAACTGGCTTTGAGGGCTGCTTGCACCTGTTTGATATCCGCTGTCGGCTTGAGCTTGATCAAGCCAACATCAATATCTTCGGGCTGGCGATCGGGGAAAATTCGCAAAAATGTAGAATCGCTCGTGATCACGTTGCCATCGGCTGAGAAGGATGCTCCTAAAGTGAATACGCCCGTTACGCGCACGAGATTATCATTGACCTCGGTTTGCAGTGGTGAGGTTGTTTTTAGCAAGGTGGCAATGTCGCCAAATTCGGGTCGTCCAGCCTGATCAAATAGCACTTGATTAAGCTGTTGTAGGTCACTTAAATGTTGATTGACTTCTGGCAGCTTGAACGCCCTGGACGCTGGATCGGTGCCGAATACCAGGATAGAACGAGAGGTGCGCGTAGTCGGGTTACGCCATTGAGCGATCGCAATGTACAACCAACTAATAGATTCCACATCGTCTATCGCCGCAGCTTGCAGCAATCGTTCTCGTGAAAACGTCTTGGTGGAAAACAAGGTTTCAAACTGAGGATTGACGATGAACAAATCTGATTGCAAGGTTTGATAGGGCACCGCAGCGGAATCAAACAACGCATCTTTGAAGCCGAGTTGCACAAACATGAGAATGTCGGCAAAGGCAATTCCGGCGATCGCCACCAACAGTCGAGTTTTTTCACGAGTCACCTGAAACCAAGCAAGCGGCGTTTTGCGAAAGAGGTTGGGCAGCATAAACGTAGTTAAATAATGGGAAATTCAATAGATTCTTTACAGCTACCTTGAGCCTTCGACAGAATAAGTTTGATTCAACGCTTGTTCAAGTTTGCGTTGACGCATCAGCAGAAATAACGGAAAACCCAACGACAGCCCAACGGCTAGATTGCAAACCACATAGACCCAAAGATTCGACATTTTGAGACGTGAGCCTTCCCAATAAAGAAACACCCAAAAAACAACGGATGAAATCAGTAGATCAATTGCAAAAAAAGCAGAAATTCGATTTGCAAACAACTGCTCAAAAAACAACGTTATATTCAAGCCGTGTTCACTAAGAAATGGAATAAATTGGGAGTAAGGTAGGACAAAACCTAGCAAACACAGTAATATATAAATGTTTTGTAGCATTAGGAAATCTCCGTTTAGAGCAATTAAAAAAACTACTGTTGTGGCATTCGTTTCATCAACCAATAAGGAGGAGCAGATTCAAAATAAACAGTGTGGACAGTTTCAAAACCATACTTTTGATAGAAACGCACTCCGCGTTCAGTCGAGGTTTCCACATAGCAAGGTAATTTCTCTAAATCTGCTTGGTTCAAAATCGGTTCAATCAGTAAACCACCAATGCCCTGTCCTTGACTCTCTGGTGCCACACCCAACAAAAACAAATACCAGTGGGGCTGGGGCATATCACCCCTGTGCAATTTCTCAATCTTGTTAAACGCAGCCAGAAACTGCAAGCTCTTGCGCCATTGCAGCTTGAAGGGCAAAGCATAAAAGCCAAGCTGCAAGAGTCTCAAGTCATTTAGGGGATATTTTCCGGGTGGAATCCACATGGCAATGCCTTGAAGATCAGCTGTCGTATAAATGTGTTCATAGGGCTGGCTGTAGCGCAATAGGATTTTGATGAACCATTGCAAGGTTTTAAAGAGAGCAGAATCTTGTTCAGACCAAAAATACCGAAACACGGGATCGGTATAGAAAGAATGAGCTAATACGTCGATCGCGGCATCAGACTGCGATCTACTCAGTTTTACAACCGTTGGATTGATGGAAACAGACATAAAATCCTTGCCGAAAAACGGTTATTTTAGAGCGCGATCGCGGTTTGCACTTGCAGATTCGTCAATCCGGCAACACGCTTGCTGCTGGCTGGATTGAGCCGAATTTTGACTTCTACGATACGGCGATCGAGGTTTTCACCCGGTTCAGCGCTGAACACATTTTGACGGCTCACCTGTAGCCCAATTTCGGAGACTGTCCCTTTGACCGCACCGGAAAACCCCTGTCCAGTAATCGTTGCAGCTTGTCCTAAACGGATCTTGTCGATATCGGTTTGATAGATCTCTGCAACCGCCACCATGTCATCGGTTTGGGCAAGATCGACAATGCCATCACTGCTCAACTTTTCGCCTGGTCGCGTATGAATTTTGAGAATTTGTCCAGTGATAGGGGCGCGGATGTACGCTTGCTGCAATTCTGCCTCGGCTTTCTTTGCCGCCGCGATCGCCATATTCACCTCTGTTTGGGCTTTTCGCACATCCACGGGTCGCACTTCTGCAATTTTATCTAGGGTTGCTCGTGCTTCTTGAATCTGCGCCCGCAGTGAATCTGCCTTCAGGTTTTGATTGGATTGAGCTTCTCTGAGTTGGGCTTTCGCGGTGTCAAACGTCAATCGTTTTTGATCAAAATTGGAGGATGAAATCGCTCCATCGTTGGCAAGAGATTGGTAGCGATCGTATTCTGCACGGGCATTTTCTAGTTCCGACTGACGGCGAGAAATGGTTGCCTGTTGGGTTGCCTGTTCGCCCTGAAGCTCTGCCCGAAGCCGCAAAATTTGCTGTTTCTGTGCCGCAATTTCACCACTCTTGGCTCCCGCTTGCACCTGCGCTAGCTGGGCTTGAGCATTGCGAACTTTTTCCTGGGCTTCCTGTAACGCGGGTTGCAAGCGATCGCGGGAATCGAGAATTGCAATCACCTGCCCGGTTTGAATGCGGTCACCCTGCTTGACTAAAAGTTCAACCACGCGATCGCCATCTAGCGCCTGGGGTGCAGATAATTTCAGCACTTCTGTACGGGGTTCTAGTCGCGCCAAGGCAGTCACTTTAGAAGGTTTAGGCGGCGCTATGGTCTGCTTAGGTGGAGGGGACGGCTGACTAAATTGAGACACGCCATAAAAAACAGTAGTGCCTGCAAGCGCCGTCGCCGCGATCGCCAGACCCACAATCCAGCGGTTAGATGGTTTTGAAAACAGTTGCAAGCTCATGGTGAACCTCGTTTATTCGAGAATGGAGCAATCACTTATACCGAACATCCGATATAAAAAAAATTAGCGAGTAGCCTTTTGCGAACCGCAACATCGGCTATTTATATCGAACGATTGTTATATTTAACGATTCTTATCATACACTGGGTTTGGCTTTTCGGCGAATCATCCGATCGGGTGACTCTGGCGGTAACTACGAGTGCAGTTTTTCAGATTCTAGAAGAGACGGCTGGTATTTCTCAAAATAAGCCGTCAACATTTTGAGCAGCAGTTGCAGATGAGTAGAAAAGCTAGCCGCGCTGCGACCATAAATCTGGCTAACACAAATGCCATCCACAAAGGTAAAAACAAACTCAGCGACTTGTGGATCGTCAATCCCCAAAATTTCGGAAATTTTGGGCTGGATGCGCTCACAAACTCGTTCTAAAACATTAGGTTGAGTGCTGTCCTGACGAATTTGCTGGTAGTAATCTGTAAAGATCAACAGTTGCTTAAAAAAATAGTCCTGCTTGCGTTCTACAAACTCAAAGCCTCGTTTTAAGCGATCGCCCGCCGTCTTAGCCGTTGCCATTTCACTAGAAACTTGCAGCAAATCTTGCTGGATCATCTCTTCTACCAACTGCTCAAAAATAGCCTCTTTGCTAGAGAAGTAGTGATACAACGTCCCGGTGGAAACATCCAAACCCTGAGCGATTTGCCGCATTGTGATTGTGGAGTATCCTTTTTCGGCGAATAAGTCGAAGCACTGCTCTAAAAGCGCTTTGCGATACTGATCGTGGTCAACAATTTTTGGCATAGTTCCTTCATCATATAACAAGCGTTCGATATGCATTTCTACATAGAGTAACTATTCAAAGTGGTAAAGCAATCCTTGCAACAGTGTTTCTGAATTACCTTTATTTCTACTTCATTCCTGACTCTACCTTTAGGGAGAAGAACGAAGAACTTTTAATAAGTACTTTAAAAAAGAGGCGTAATTTCACCTTCTAACTTATCAAGGAGCTAATTTTTTATGATTACGATAGATCAACTGCGTAAGAGTTTAAGTACACTGCTTATTGTTTGTCTTTTGCTTGTGAGTAGCGTGTTTATTGAAGGTATTGTAAAGCCAGCGGTGGCAAATCCTTTGACTCAGAATGTGAAATCATCTGATACGGGAAGTGCAGGATATGGTGGTTTTTATCGAAATATGCAAGAAGGTAAACAAGAATATAAAAAAGCTACAGATGCTCTTGATCCAGGGTCAAGTGCTGCTGAAAAAATGGATGCAAAACGAAACTATCTACAGAATTCAGAAAATAATTCTCAGGTTCATCAACGCTCTGCCAAAGAAACCATTAGTGACAACTCCAATGTTATTCAAAAAGTAGCTGATAATGTTCGTGAAAAGCTAAATTTAGATGAGCCTGTTCCCCAAAGCACTAAGGATTTTTTGAGTGATGTGCAGCAAAAAGTTGATGATGTCGTTGCTCCAATCACTGGTCAATAATATTGTTTGCATATCTTAGGTTTGAGATGTGATGTAAATGCTTTGATTGAATATATGCCAACGCGATCGCATTCTAAAGTGTTGGCATATTCTTTATCGACAAGGCAAACTTACCTACAAAAGGTGCAAAACCTTATTAAGTTCAGCTTAATTGAAAGAGTTAATCAGCATTGCTAAACCTAGATGCGAATTTTACGAATTTAAGGTTAACCATTGATTAATACGTTAGCGGCACTACACTGCTGTTCTTATAAGCAAGGTCATAGCTGTTTTGGCTCACTTTGAACCGCACCAGAAGCAACATATAGAGTTCATCCTTAGGGATCTCTTAAACTTTGCTGACATACCGTATTATTTACACAGTGTTTTAATTTACGGTTCGCTACAAAGCTGCTATGTCTGCAACTATTGCCCTAATCGCTCACGACTCTAAAAAAGACGATATCGTCAGCTTTGCCACAACTTACGCCCCTGTGTTAGCGCGTCATCGCCTGATCGCCACGGGCACAACCGGACAGCGGATTCAAGATGCCACAGGATTATCGATCGAACGCAAACTATCAGGACCCGTGGGAGGCGACACCCAGATTGCCGCCGAAATCTGCGAAGGAGATGTGATCGCAGTTATTTTTCTGGTCGAGCCACTCTACGCACAGCCTCACGAGCCTGATATTCAAGCATTGCTGCGAGTCTGCAATGTTCACGATGTGCCTGTCGCAACGAATTTGAGTACGGCTGAAGCCGTCATGCGCTGCTTGGCAAAGAACCAAGTTGCGCATCTGATTTACAATCCCGTTGCGGGGCAAGGAACCGGTGAGCAAGATTTGGAGTTGATTCGGCAACTGTTGCGCCCCCACATGAGTTTGCATGTTCATGTCACCACGGCGGAAGTAGACCCCAAAGAATTGGTCATTGAGGCGATCGCTGCCAATGCCGATATGGTGATTGCATCGGGCGGCGATGGCACCGTTTCAGCCGTTGCCGGAGCGCTAATTAGCACAGGCATTCCTTTGGGGGTGATTCCCCGTGGGACTGCCAATGCGTTTGCGTCTGCCTTAGGCATTCCTCGCGTCCTCCCCATTCGGGCGGCTTGTCAGGTGATTCTAGCAGGGCATACCCGCACCGTTGATGCTGCCCGTTGTAATGGGTTGCCGATGATCTTGCTAGCCGGAGTAGGCTACGAAGCAGAAACCGTAGACTTAGCCAGTCGCGAGTTAAAAAACCAATGGGGGGCGATGGCATATGTGATGGCGGGCTGGCAAATGTTAGGAATTCAAGAACCCTTTGACGCAGAAATTGAAGCTGAAGGAGAAACTTATCATATTCAGGCATCGGCGATTACGGTTGCCAATGCAGCGCCTCCAACCTCTGTGTTGGCACAAGGAGCCGGACAGGTGATTTATGATGATGGATTGTTAGACATCACCATTGCTACCAGCGAAACAAAAATGCAAGCGGTAACCACCATGTTAAAAATGCTGGGATCTGCACTGGTGGGCGCAGATGCTCAACAGCAAAATGTGCTGCATGGACGCGCTAAAAAAATTACAATCACGACAACCCCACCGCAAAAAGTAGTTGTGGATGGAGAAGTGATTGGCACGACACCGATCGACTTGGAGTGCATTCCGAATGGATTAAGCGTGTTAGCCCCCAGCCCCGGCGGTTTTTTGGGATAAGGGCGATTGAGTGTGCCGCGATCGCGCCCTTGTCGCCTGCCGCCTGCGACCTCCGGTAAGCTCATTACTTTAGCAATGTAAAAGTCTTACGCTAACGTAGGAATTGAGTCTGATGCCACCGTATGTTTTGCAGTTTTCCGACGTTCAATGCCCAAAAGTTCTTCCCTGCAAGCTACTTAGAGCAAGCGGCTGGAGACTGTGGTTTTAGGTTCGCTGGTAACACCATTGTAATTATGGAGATTGCTTTTGCCGAGGCATTTTCCTACTGTCTCTTTGTAATTTAAGGCTTAGCTTAAAGTTTCTCAGCGTATATGGAATGGTATAGGTGATTGCTTGCTAAACCAGATATCGTATTAGCTATTCGTCCCTAGCTATTGACATGAAACAAACAGTTGTGCCGCAGGTTGGCTCTCGTCTTTGGGTTGGTTGTGCTGTAAGCGCGATCGCGCTTCTGAGCGTTCCCTTAGTCAACGCTCAAACCATTCCAGATGCCACGCTTCCAGTCAACTCTCAGGTAACATCTGGCTGCACTGTTTGCACCATTGACGGCGGCACTGTTCGCGGCATTAATTTGTTTCATAGCTTTCGCGAGTTTTCCATTCCCACAAGTGGCTCTGCGTGGTTTAACAATGCGCCGCAGATTCAAAACATCTTGACGCGAATCACGGGCAATAATCTTTCCAATATTGATGGGTTGATTCGTGCCAATGGCACTGCCAATTTATTTTTGCTCAACCCCAACGGCATCGTGTTTGGGCAGAATGCCCGTCTGCAAATTGGCGGCTCGTTTTTTGCCAGCACTGCCAATAGCTTTAGGTTTTCTGATGGCAGCGAATTCAGTGCTACCAATCCTCAAGCGCCGCCCATGCTAACCGTGAATGTGCCGCTGGGGTTGCAATCGGGTCGCATTACATCCGGCACGATCGCCAATCGGGGAAACCTCAGCGCAGGGCAAGACCTGATCCTAGAAGCGACCCAGTTGGACTTACAAGGGCAGCTCGTTACCGGCAGAGACTTGACTTTAAACGCACAAGATACGGTGCAAATTCGCGATACTGTAACGACTCCTTTCTTAGCGCAGTCTGGCAGAGATTTGATGATTCAGGGCGATCGCGCGATCGACATTTTGGCGCTGAATCATCTAGGTCAAGTTCCCTTGCAGAGCGGCGGCAATCTTAGCCTGCTGAGTGACGGCATTATTTCGGGAGATGCTCGGTTTGCCACGGGAGGCAATTTTCAGGTCAGAAGTGTGTCGGGTGGGGCGGCTCAGTTCCGCAGCTTGTATGACCCTATTATTAGTGCGGCTGGGAATGCAGGCTTGGCAATTTGACATGAATATGTTCATATATCACTGAGGCATTTGCCGCTGTTGCTACTGCCATCACGAAGGGCACTCTTGTTTATAGCGGTTACTTGGCTGAAATAAATCTCATCCTTTGACTCAGCCCTTTTCCTTGACCAATCCTTAGAACTAGGCGTTTTTTTCTGACCTATGCACGTTGCAAAGCTATTTATCAAGGTTCAATCTCCATGCCCAATGATAGAGTGCCAGCGCCTTGACTTAGTGCAAGAGTTGGGCATTCAAGCAGATAAAAATGCTCGGATTGGCAGTCCTAGGCAGGTGTTGATGGTCGATATGCCATCTCTTAAAGCATTTGATTTACAGCCCGGTATTTTGCAGGAAAATATTTTGTTGGATGGTGACTTGGAACCGTTTGTGTCAGGACGGGTCATCCAAATTGGGCAGGCGCTGATTCGTCCAACGTTTTTGTGTGAGCCTTGTGACTACATAGAAACGCTGCAAAAAGGCTTGGCAAAGCGCATTTTGGGTCGGCGAGGCTGGCTGGGAATGGTGGTCAAAAGTGGAGCGATCGCGGTCGGCGACCCGGTTCTCCCAACCTCAATCCAGTTCCCCATGCTGTCAGACGATACTCGAATTCGGTTTCATGAATTTGTGGCAAGAATTCCCCCTGGCAAAGTGGCGACTACAGCAGATTTGGTACTGGCGCTTGGCGTTGCGAAAGCTTACTATCGATCGTTTCCCAGTCTCATCAAGAAGACAGCGGCTAGTTTACCGGTTCATCGACTGGTGGCGATCGACGGTAGCTTGCTCACCAAACACATCCCGCAACAGGCAGATTTATTAGCGGAGGAAGGAGTACAGGTGATCTCAAACCAAATCTCAGAGCGCGATCGCTGGCATCCTCAATACTTTCATCCGCTGAATGAAAAAGCTGGATAGATCCTCTAACTTGCACCACTTTTGGTATTCCATTCAAGTATGCTTGATTTCTAAAATCGAAGCGCCGAGTATATTTGAACTCAACACCTTTCGGCATCAACTTTCCTATTTTTCCCCTCCCACTTGCTATGACTCTTTCCAAAGCTGAAGCAAAACAACTGTTTGAACGCCTAATTTTTGAAGAAACCGATCCTGCCGATTGGGTAGAAGATGTCTGGGGTTTAAGTCCACTATTGGGCGACAGTGCCGCTAAACTACTAGAAGCGTTTGAAGCGGTAATTGAATGTTGCCCTGAAGAACACTTAGAACATCTCGTTCTCACCCGCTTGCCGCTGGATGAGCCAATCTAGCTACCCTTTCTCACTGTGCCATGAGTTTTTATATTTCCGCTCGCTTTATTGACAAGCTGTCGATTCACATCACCAAGAACTACCTAAAGTTACCCAACGTCAAAGTGCCTTTGATTTTGGGCGTTCACGGACGTAAGGGCGAAGGCAAGTCTTTTCAGTGCGATTTAGTGTTTGAACGCATGGGCATCGACGTGGTTCATATGTCTGCTGGAGAGTTGGAAAGCCCAGATGCCGGTGATCCTGCCCGACTCGTGCGTTTGCGCTATCGCGAAGCCGCAGAGATGGTGAAGGTGCGCGGCAAAATGGCAGTACTGATGATTAATGATATTGATGCCGGAGCCGGACGGGTCGATCAATACACTCAATACACGGTGAACACCCAATTGGTCAACGGCACGTTGATGAATATTGCCGATAATCCGACCAACGTTCAACTTCCGGGCAGCTATGATTCTGAACAGATTCAACGAATTCCGATTATTGTGACGGGCAATGATTTTTCCACGCTCTATGCTCCGTTGGTGCGAGATGGGCGGATGGAAAAGTTTTTTTGGGAGCCAAACCGGGACGATCGCATTGGCATTGTCGGTGGCATCTTTCAAGCAGATCAGCTTGCCAAACAAGATATTGAAACGTTGGTAGATACATTTCCGACCCAATCGATCGACTTCTTTGGTGCGGTGCGATCGCGCCTTTATGATGAGCAAATTCGCCAACTCATTCAGGATGTCGGGTTAGACCGGATCTCTCAGCGCGTTGTGAACAGTGCAGAACGCCCCCCAGAATTTCACAAGCCCGACTTCAGCCTGCCGCATCTGATTGAAGTGGGTAACGAATTGGTGCAAGAGCAACGGCGAGTTCAGGAAATGCGTTTGGCTGAAGAATATAACAAATCCCTTTACTTCAACCGCAAACTAGGTGATACGACTGCTCAGACTTTACCTAAAGGCGAAACGATTCACGATCGCGACTTCTTTTACGCCTACAATCCCGACCTTAACAATGGCAGCAAGCCTCCGCTGACCCAGTCGCCTAATCCCACGAGCTACGCTGGACAACCCGCCAGCACTCACCTCACTCCACAGATGATGTCTGAAATCAACCGCATTTTGGCGCAGGGCTACCGATTGGCGATCGAAACTGTAGATGAACGCCGCTTTCGGACAGGCTCCTGGAACTGTTACGGCAGCTATGAGGGAGATGGAGCGATCGCGATCGCTGCTTTAGAAACCTGCCTTGCCGACTCTTCCAACCAATATGTGCGACTCGTTGGAATTTCATCGCGCGATCGCCGTCGCATGATAGAAACTATCATTTATCGTCCCAACTCAAAAGCCGCTGTTTAAGTAAAATGCTTTAAACTGAGTACGCAACAATCAACAGTGCAAAGTACTCTATGCGGGAACTCTATGCATTAACCAGGTTGTCTTAGAAAGCAGTCATCCATGCCACCATGTCGAATGTCTGCCTATAAACTTCAGCCTTTTTCGTTCCTGGGAGTTGACATTAGCACCATTACCAGAGAACTTAGATCAGCAAACCCAATTGTATCTTCTACCTAGTTTTTGTATCCAATGACCGTTTTCAGCAAGTTAAAGCTACCTTCACCTCAGGCACAGCGCTATTGGGATCTGCTGCGCGTTTTGGTCAGGCGTAACCTCAAAGTACGCTACCGTGGCTCATTTTTGGGTGCTTACTGGTCATTGCTCAATCCTCTGATCATGACTGGGCTATATGCCGCGATTTTTGGCAGCGCATTTGCGTCTTATTATGATAATTCTCTGCTGAAATACATCCTTGCGGCATTTACCGGGTTAATTGTCATCAACTTTTTTTCTGCTTCCACCACTCAAGCGCTGACCAGTGTTGTTGCTAATGGAGCGCTGCTCAATAAAGTGCAATTGCCAGCGAGTATTTTCCCAGTTTCGGTTTTAACCGCAAATGTCGTCCAGTTTGCCATTAGTTCGCTACCGTTATTGATGCTGGTTACCCTCATCACTTCTGGCAATCCGCTGTTAATGCTACTGCTTCTGGTTCCTGTTTTTTCTCTGGTTCTGGTCTGCACAGGCATTGGATTTCTCACAAGTGCGCTATACGTTTTTTTCCGAGATCTACCCTATTTTTATGAGCTATTGGTGTTCGTTCTATGGTTAAGTAGCCCTATTTTTTACCCTGAGGGCATTGTTCCAGCACAACTCAAGCCGTTTTTAGCGCTCAATCCACTTTTCCCAATCATTGCAAGCATTCGCCACATCGCTGTGTTGGGTCAACTGCCTGATTTCCATCTACTCATGGGGTCACTTTTAAGCGGAATGATTATGCTGGGATTGGGGCTGGGTTGTTTTCGGTGGTGGCGATCGCAGTTCATGGATTTACTTTAAATGGAAGCCATTCGCTTAGACAACGTTTCCCTCATCCGGCGAACTCAGGAAGAATTTTCTTATGACCTGAAGAAAACGCTGCTGTCTTTTTTAGAGGGGAAGTATCGCAAACCTTCTAGAAGATGTGTATTGGACAATATTTCATTGGTAATCGAAGCAGGCGAAAAGGTTGGAATTATTGGCTCCAATGGCTCTGGCAAGTCTACTTTGCTCAAGGTGATTTGCAATATTTTGGAGCCAACCAGTGGGAAGGTGCGGGTGAAGGGAAATATTGCTCCCTTAATTGAGCTAGGCGCTGGGTTTGATAGCGATATGTCAGTTATGGAAAATATCGTTTTGTATGGAGTGATGCTGGGGTTTGGTGAGCAGGAGATGCGTCGCAGAATTCCCGAAATAGTAGAGTTTGCAGAGCTAGAAGATTACATCTCAGTTCCAGTCAAGGCATTATCATCTGGCATGGTGGCTCGATTGGGGTTTGCGATCGCAACCGATATTCAACCCGATATTTTGATCTTGGATGAAGTCCTTTCCGTTGGCGATGAAAGCTTCAAAAACAAATCCAAACAGCGGATTGAAAAATTTTGGCAAGCTCATGCCACCATCCTACTCGTCTCCCACGACCTCATTTTTTTGCAAAAGTCCTGTGAACGGGTCATTTGGTTAGAAAGAGGAAGAGTCAAGCAGATTGGCAATTCAGAAGAGATCATCCAAGCCTATCTAGAAAGTGTTGTAATCTTAGACCCATTAGAGAAAGCCCTTCCAGCCCCCCAGGAATTCCAAGAATTAGACATAGACGAAGAAACCTCATATCCTTCGCGTGAAGCCCTATTGCCCCCACCAACACACCCTAGCGCTGTCATTATTACTCGTGTTTTCATCACCAATCAAGACAAGCAAATCACCGCCAGCGTTTGCTTTGAGTCACCCTTCCATATTGGAATTGAATATACTGTTGAAACAGCAATCAATAACTTACGGATTGGACTATATGTGACCAACCAAGCAGGAGTCGTCATCCTAGAACCTTCTAGCAACAACTTCCTGCCAGTAACAGGCAAAATCACCGCCCTCGGACAGCACACTCTCTATGTTAAAGTTCCCGCCCCACTCTTAGTCCCGGCTACCTACTTGCTTGCCGGAGTGGGTGCCTACGAAGAAGGTTTCGGACATCACTATGGCTTCTTTAATAGATTTTTGACCTTTGAAGTCACCCCACCCCCCAAAAGTAGTCAGTTAAGTTTTGGACAAGAATTAGTTCATCCCAAAATAGAAGGAATCATCGAGTAATTCAATCCGTTACGACCGACCCTAAGTTATTAGCCGCAGTGGAGGAGTGTTAAATGTCTAGAGTAATGTTTGTGCAGCCATGGAACTATCATGACGAGGGGATTAAAGTGCATGACTTAGCTGGGCAATGGCGGAACGGTCCCTATGCCATTTTGCTCCTAGCCACTCAATTACGGAAACATCATCATCAAGTTGCGGTGGTTGATATGAGCCGCGATTTGGTAGTCTTGCAAGGCAGCGTGAATGCTTGCCTCAACAAATTATCCCAAGAAATCGAACAATTCAATCCAGATATTATTGCCTTCAGCTTCTTTTCTATCCACTACTTTGAAGTCAAACGAGCCGTAGAAACTGCCCGTCAAACCTGTGAAAAACTGCATATTCAACCCATCTTTCTGGCAGGAGGAATTCATGCCTCTACCGACCCCCATGGCACAATTCAGGATCTCGGTTTTGATCTCGCATTCGTTGGTGAGGGGGATGTTGGGTTAGTCAAACTAGCCGATGGGCAAAAACCTGATTCGATTCCAGGAATCATCAGTTCAAGCACGGTCACTACAACAATGGGAGAACAAATTGAAGCACTCGACTCCCTACCATTTCCTGATTGGTCATTATGTGACTATCAATTTTATGCATACCCTTCCTATGGCAGAATTAAGCACAAAAAATCCAGCAGTCTTGACTTAATCATGGGTCGAGGCTGCTTTTTCAAGTGTGCCTTTTGTGCCTATAACGCCATCTCTGCCGTTCGTGGATATTCCGCTGAATATCTAGTTGAACAAGTAGAGTATATGGAAAGGGAATTTGGAATTGATGGTTTATTCTTTACAGATAGTACGATTGGAAACTATCGCAGAACATTGATCGAGTTCTGCGAATTGATGATTAAGCGTGGAACTGCAAAACGTGTGGAATGGTACGTTAATATTCGCGCCAATCAAGTGACAGAAGATTTATTAAAACTTATGTCCCGTGCGGGTTGTAAATTTTGGTTTTATGGATTTGAGTCAGGTAGCCAACGAGTGCTTGATTTGATGGTAAAAGGTATCAAAGTAGAATCGAACTATCGAATCGCAGAATTGCATAACAAGCTAAGACTTCCTTACCATGCCAGCATGATGTTAGGGTATCCGGGTGAACAAGAAGAGGACATTTTTGAGACTTTTAAGTTCTTGAGAACGGTCAAACCGCCAATCGTGGGAATCAATTGGTATGTGCCTTTGCCGGGTTCACCCGACTATGACAAATTGAAAGCAGAAAAGGTGATTCAAACTGAAGATCCATGGGAGTGGCGACGCATTGGTGAGGTGAATTCTGCAAAAGTCTATGCAGATGTTCCAGAGCCAAGATTTAGAGAATTGTATGATGAGGCAACGAGAATTGCTTACTCAGAATTGCCAGCTATCACGAACACTAACTGGAATTTTTTGACCCCAAATCCTGCTCAAGAAAAAGCTATTCAAGAAAGCAAATTGATTTTTATGGAAATGGAATCTGTGTCCGGTAGCAAGTTTGATTTTTATGTTGAGAAGCTCCGTCAGAAATGGAAAGAAATCCCAATTTCAGCCATTTATCGGGGAGAGACTACTCAACTGCTTGATCTACCTGATGACGAATTGCTTAGCTTCTGGTTGGATGCACAAAAGGAAGATAGTATTGGCGATGGTTTTCGATCTCGGGGTTGGTCACGCACTTTTTATCAAGGGATGCTGCGCGGGAAAAAGGTGATGGATGTTGGCAGTGGATTAGGGGTTGATGGAGTGACCTTTGCCCAACAGGGAGCGCACATTACGTTTGTAGACATTGTTGAATCGAACCTGCAAGTGATTCAGCGAATTTGTCGGCTCTTGAATGTTGAAAATGTTCAGTTTCACTATTTAGAGTCTTTGGCATCTTTAGAACGATTAGACAAGGACTATGATGTGATTTGGTGTTTAGGATCGTTGATTAATTCTCCTTTTGAGGTAACTCGTGAAGAGGTTCAGGCGATCGTTCAGCACCTCAAAGAAGGAGGACACTGGATCGAGTTAGGCTATCCTGAAACCCGATGGGAGCAGGAGGGACGGATGCCATTTGAAGAATGGGGCGTAAAGACGGATGGAGGTGCACCTTGGATAGAGTGGAAGGACTTGCCAAAAGTAAAGGCACTGCTTGAGCCTATCGAATTTGAAACGGTTTTGTATTTTGATTTCCACGATGGTGATTTTAATTGGTTTGATTTAGTTCGGAAATCGCCCTCTGGAAATACTATTGAAGCTGCCATTACCCCAGCACGAGTTAATGATCTGGTGGCGGCAATGGATGTGAGCTTTGGTCATTTGGCATCGCGATTGCAAGCTTCTCAGGAGGAGGTTGTGCAACTTCAAGTGCAACTTCACAGTCAATTCTCTCAGCTTCAAGAGGAGTTGACTGTGACAAAAATGGAGCTTGCAAAAACGCAAGTTGAACTGCAACAAAATAAGGATATGAAGGAGCGGATTCAGATAGTATTGGGAAATCAAATTGCAGCAATGCAAAGCAGTAAGTTTTGGCAATTGAGAAATCAGTGGATTTCCTTTAGAAAGCGGTTGAAGTTCCTGAGGTAGTACATTTCTGGAGTAACACATAGTGTGATGAATTCGTATAACGAACGTAATGATGGCATCAGATTTAGAGATTGTGTATGACCATTGATGTTGATAGTTTTGAGGTTTTTCTAACTACGAACCCGCTGAGAATTAATGTTGCACGCCTGGAGCACTTGGCATCTCTTAAGTTAGCGATCTCAGGTAAACGGGTTTTAGAAGTAGGGGCAGGAATTGGCTTGCTCACGGGCTTTTTTGAAGAATTGGGCTGTTCCGTTCTAACCACAGATGGTCGATCAGATAATGTTGCCGAAATTCGGAGGAAATATCCCCATCGTCAAGCGGAAGTACTTGATTTAGAAACAACTGACGATATTACTCATCTCGGCGAATTTGACATCATCTTTTGCTATGGCACTCTTTACCATCTCGCAAACCCTGAGCAAGCGATTAAAACACTGGCTACTGTTTGTCGAGAAATGGTTTTGCTGGAAACCTGCGTCACCCCTGGCGATGATCTGGCTATTAATTTGGTTTCTGAAAACCAAGACAACCCAAATCAAGCCTCCTCTGGAATGGGATGTCGCCCAACTCGTCCTTGGGTAATAGAAATACTTCGGAAATATCTTGGATTTGCCTATATTTCTGACTCGCAGCCGTTCCATTACGATTTTGATTTAGATTGGCGATCGCCGTTGCCAAAAAAATTACATCGCTCTGTCTTTGTTGGGTCAAAATCTCCGTTGACAACTGATCAGCTACTAGAAAGCGCCCCCGCTAAGCAGATCTATTCGAGTTCTTCAGACCAAGCATCTGTTGAAGAGATGCTGGTATTAAGAGAAGAACTGGTTGAGTCGGCTCGTATTACTAACATTTTTGAAGCGCTTTCAAACAGAGGACTCTTAGCTCTAGCGGAACTACTCGCAGTTCACCATTCTGTGAGCTATCGGTATCCAAAGTGGTATTCCAATGCTGCGTGGACACGAGCAGATGTCTATGCCCATTGTCGTCAGATGATTTGTGACCATCTCAAAGCTCAAAAATCAGAGCATTCTATTAAGTTCAACTGGTGCAATGATTTGCAGCTTTATCTAGATTTAAGTACTTCGTTTGACAGCGATTTATATATTTTTGGGTCTTATGAACCCAATACATTTCATTTTTTTAGTCGTGTCCTTAAGTCTGGCATGACTTTTTTGGATTTGGGCGCAGACAAAGGGTTCTATTCACTTTTTGCCTCTCGCTACGTGGGTTCCAATGGATTAGTGCTCTCGTTTGAGCCGAGTTTTGAATACGTTCAATCGATTAAAGCCAATATTCTGTTAAACCAGATTACAAACATTAAATTTCTCCCAGAACGACAGGTGAAAGTTGAGGAAATTGAAAATCCTCCAACAGATGATCAGAACAAATGTTTGAATTTATTTGACAGTGAACTTGATGAAATTCTAGTGAGTTTAGAACAGCATCCTGTGGATATTGTCAGGATTAATCTGCCTGTTCAGGAAGTTGGAATTATCAAAGTTGTTGAAACATTACTGCATCAATCTCGTCCACTGTTTCAGTTAGAGTTATCTGACGATTTAGGGGCTGAACAACCTGCTAATTTAAAAGTTTTACATTTTTTACGTACTTTAGGATATGAGTTTTTTGCGATTAGCGAGTTTACAGGTCTTCCAATCAAGATGGAGGATTTTGCTCTGGTCAGTTCAACGGTGATAGCTGCTCATCCAGAAAAGTCGTGGGAAGGATTAACGGAGTCTGAACAAATGCGAAATAGAGAAGAAGAATTAGAGCGCTTGTATGGGGTGGTGCGAGAGAAAGAGACAAATTTTGAACAGCTACAGACACGATTAGGACAAACTGAGTCAGAGTTGTCACGTTACACAATAACTTGTGAGCAATTACAGTCCGAGTTGGCTCACACCAAGATTGAATTGGAAAATACAAGCACTAATTTGCGTCAACATCAGGATCTCGCACGAGATTTGAAAGAGACACTTGCCGCGATGGAAGGTACTAAGTTTTGGAGGCTGCGAGAGGTTTGGTTGGGGCTAAAATCGGTGTTTGGGCTAAAGAAAAATGATTAGCCTGACTTGAGGCACTGTAATTGGAGGGTAGCCTGAGATCTTTTTTGGGAAGCTTAAAGCAGAATGATGACTGACAGCATAAGCGCGATCGCCCTTGGTAGCAATTTGGGTAACTCTCTGGAAACGTTGGAAGCGGCTATTGCGACACTGGCAAAAACACCAGGAATTTTGGTGAAGGCGCGATCGCACTGGTATCAAACTACAGCGATCGCGCTTTTACCTCAACCCGATTATCTAAACGGCTGTGTAATTCTTCAAACTACTCATCCGCCTGTCGTTCTGCTAAACACGCTGCTTGGAATT
>Ga0209181_10005593_pt1 | contig 18028 bp, 16 predicted proteins | sample MAT05_FD_187208 | JGI IMG/M metagenome (GOLD analysis project Ga0209181, IMG submission 187208) | Freshwater microbial communities from Lake Fryxell liftoff mats and glacier meltwater in Antarctica - MAT-05 (SPAdes) (version 2) | ecosystem: Environmental > Aquatic > Freshwater > Ice > Liftoff...
ATCTAGCTCACGATGAATTTGGCGATCGCCAATCGGTTCGGCAAGGCGGATCACATCGCGCACCCCTGCGATCATACTTTTTAGTTTGTTAGCATCAAGCTTGAGTCGAGCAATCAAGGCTGTAGGTAACTTCGCCGCCATTGCAGCGGTGACATCCTTTTGATTTGCCGTCAAAATTATTTCTGCTTGTTGCTCTAAAGCGATCGCGATCGCTTCTAAAGCAGCATTCTTAGCAGCGGTCGGCAATTTTGCCAAAGCGATCGCGGCAGTGCGAGTCCGTTGGATCGACTCTGACAGATTTATTGCTACATTCATTGATACATTCTCAGAGGGTACGACCTTTATATGATACAGCTAAGCGGCAACAGGAAAGCCATACTTATTGAGTTTGTTCCAGAATTGATCCCAACGACTGGAAGTTAAAACTAAAGCCCTCAAGCTCAAAATCACGCTCGCTCCTTTGTCCTTCCAGCGCATACCTGAACAACATAATCTTTGCTTAATCAAGGTTTTGCAAGCTGCTTCAGTTACACCAGAGCCGATAGGATAATGTTTTTGTCGATATTGAGCATAGTACATTTGGTGACGATGGTTTTTGTAATAGGTGATGGCAGCCTGAAGATCTTCTTTAAGCGTTTTACCTAACTCTTTCTCTACGATCAGTTTTTGCATCTGGTCATACAGCACCTCAGCAGTTCCTACTTCATGTTTTAGTCGATGACAACTTTTCTCAAGCCATTCTTTTTGTTCATCAAGTTGTTGGGGATATAGACTCTCCGCGACTGCTCCCAAGTAACCTGATGCATGGTAAAAGTCGAGGATCTGTTCTTCTGTATGTTTCTTCAAGAATATCCAATTTGATTCAGCTCCATCAGCAATTCCTACATAAGTTGCATCAGGATAACGCGCCTTTATTTGGCGAATCTCTCGTTCCATGCGCTCTAGAAATTTCTGCTTGCCATACTCTGGTGTTGCTCCTACATATATTGTATGTTGTCTCTCTCCTTCACGATCGTATAGCGATACTGTCCCCACCATCGCTTCTCGCCATTCTGATTCGCACATCAACATACATGTTCCATCCAATCCCAATCCCACCGTTGTGATTTTACTCTCCATTTCTGGTACTTCATAAGTCCAACTCTCTTCTCTTGCCTGTACAACACTACCAACTGCTTCGCTCAATCTTTGGATATACGACAATGCTACCGTGCGTCCATGATTTTCGCCTAAATCCCTTTGTACTTCCCTTGCTCCTCCGTAAGCCATTTTTGATGATATCTGTTTGGCAAAAAATGGCGTGGATGTCACGATAATCCGTGCATTTCTTTCTAAAGGACAATAGGTCTTGCCTCCTCCCGCACTTTGGTATACATGCCGTTCTACGACCACTTCTCCATAGACCGTTTGATACGCTTTCGCTTGTTTTCCTTTTGTTCGCCAATTCTTTCCTCCCATTTCTATGGGTGTCCCATCTGTATCTCGTTGTTTCAATGCTTCTTGCGTTGCAATATTTCCTGCTTCGTTTAATCCATTTTGGATAGTTTGTTCACTCTCTAACATTGAATCACTCAGTTCTATGGTCAGTTCGATTTTTACTTTTGTCCCTTCAACGCTTATCAGCTTTGCTGTCATACCTTTTTCTCTTTTTATATGTAATTCTCTGCTATCTTTGTATCATGAAAAGGTCGTACCCTTCTCAGATATGCTCACAGATATATTCCCAGACACTATTACTCTCGATCGTTTTTTGTAGTTACTGCTTTAGACTAGAGATTTTGCAATAAATTAAACTAGCAAATTGCTTCTATTCTTCTATGGTATAGCGCTTTGCGGTCAACTAATGGGATGCAAATATTTTTAAAATTATCTATACCTCGTCCATGTTGAAAACCGAAGTTTTCAATATGGACGCAGGACAAACCCAAAGCAGGGCTTTACCCTGCGACCCTCTAAAATAAAACTATGGGTTTCATCCTAGACGCGGTATAGCTCGAATTAAAGTAGAAAGAATTATGAAATATGCGATCGATTTTGGGACAAGTAATACTGTCATTGCGAGAATTAATGAGCAGGGCGACGTAGAAACAGTCAAGTTAGCTGATTATTGCAGTCTTATCGCGGATAATCCATCGTTAATTCCTAGTTTTATCTATGTCCAAAATGCGATCGCTGAGCAGATACTGATTGGACAAGAAGTCTGCGATCGCGGCTTAGATCATCAAAATACTAAAGGGGGACAAAGATTTTTTAAGGGCTTTAAACGCGCGATCGGTTCTAATGTGTCGGTATTTGTCCCAGAAATTGATGGGCGCGAAGTTGATTTTGAACTGGTAGGGGAATGGTTTTTAAAGAGAATTATTGAGCGATTGCCTGATGTTGATTCGCTAATTTTTACAGTTCCTGTAGATAGCTTTGAGTCTTACCGCAACTGGTTGAGCAGTGTCTGTGAGCAGTGGGCTGTAAATCAAGTAAGAATATTAGATGAACCCACAGCAGCAGCGCTTGGTTATGGGGTTAATGGCGGTGGAGAGACTCTATTGGTGATAGATTTTGGTGGCGGCACTTTAGATTTATCTTTAGTAAAGTTATCCTTTTCTCAAATAGAATCTCAAATAGAAACGCAAGTAAATCAATTTAAGTCTCCCTTAGGCTTTTTATTGAAATGGGGCGATCGCACAATCAAAAATGTACCCAATAATTCTCAAACGGCAAAAGTCTTAGCAAAGACGGGACAGAATCTAGGTGGCATTGACATCGACAATTGGATTATTGATTATTTTTATTCTACTCTGGGATTACCAAAAAACTCTCTAGTAACTCGCTTAGCAGAAAAGATTAAAATTGCCCTGTCTAGCGCTGAATCTGCAAGTGAAGTTTATTTTAATGACGAAACTTTTGAGTCATATGAATTGACTCTAACGCGATCGCAGTTAAATCAAATTCTTGAACAGCAGAAATTTTTTATCAATCTGGATAACGCTCTTGATCGCATTCGCCAACAATCTCTTCGCCAAAATATCGACTTAGCGCAGATTGAGGCAGTTCTTTTAGTTGGCGGAACATCACAAATTCCCGCAGTTAAGGAATGGGCTTTACGACATTTTCCGATTGAGAAAGTAAAAGCGCATAAACCCTTTGAAGCGATCGCGCATGGTGCAATCTCGCAAGATTGGGAACTGAAAGATTTTCTTTATCATAGTTATGGAGTGCGATATTGGGATAAGCGCCACAAGCGACATAATTGGCACACCATCGTTAAATCTGGTGAAACCTATCCATTGCCCAAGCCAATAGAACTCATCCTTGGTGCATCAGTTGCCGATCAGCCCAGTATTGAGCTAGTAATTGGCGAGTTAGGCGAAACAAATGTCGAAGTTTATTTTGAAGATGATCGCCTTATAACTCGCGTTCTCGATAATAAGCAAGTTACCGTGCAGACTCTCAATGACACTGATCGCGGTAGGGCGATCGCTAAACTTAATCCTCTCGGTCAAACAGGAAGCGATCGCATCAAAGTTTTCTTCCAAGTTGATGAATCGCGCACACTTAGAATTACCGTTCAAGATTTGTTAACCAAGCAAAACTTATTAGAAGATATACCTGTCGTGCAACTTGTATAAATTGTGCAACTTGTATAAATATTTTGCATGACTTTGAAGAATTGAGAATTCACTAAATTAATAGTTACTATACCGCGTCCATATTGAGAACTTCAGTTTTCAATATGGACGTAGAAGAAATCCAAAGCGGGGCTTCGCCCTGCGACCCTCTAAAACAACTATGGGTTTCATCCTAGACGCGGTATAGATCTAGCAATTTGCTCTTGCTCAATCGCGCTAAATAAAGCTTTAAAATTTCCTTCGCCAAAACCTTGTGCTTGATTTCTTCTTTCAATTAATTCAAAAAAGAAAGTCGGCTCATTAAAAATAACCTGAGTAAATATTTGCATTAATAACGATTGAGTAGTTTCCGATTTCCAATCTATCAAAATTTGATTATTAACGAGAGATTGCCATTCTTCATTATCTAAAACCTGAAGTTTGCTATGACAATACTTTTGTTTTTGTTGGCGATAATATTCTTGAGGAATCGACAAAAATAATAATCCTAGTTTCCGCATTTGACACACGGTATTAATAATATTACTTGTATGCAGAGCTATATGTTGAATTCCCGAACCTCCATTCGCGTTAAGAAACTCTTGAATTTGAGAATTTGCGGAGGATGGCTCATTGACATTAAAACTTATTTGACCTGAAGAGTCTACTAAAGCTTCACTATATAATCCTGAATAATTAGTACTGATCGAAAATGTTTGTTTAACTTGGAAATTAAATATCCTTTGATAAAAATTTACGGCGGCTCTTAATTGTCCCGATTCAACATTTAGAACTACATGATCAATGTAACTAATATTAGAAGAAATCTGTAGATTATTACTGTCTAAATCTTGATTAACCACTAAATGATTAAAAATATTGAAAAAAGGAATTGAAGCATTATTTTCAATTAGAGTATGCTCTAAATCATTCCAACCCTTGATTTTAGTCCATTTTATAAAGTTTCCATCTAAGCAATAGGTTTGAGTAGGTTGTATAACTTTAATTCCTAAATGTAGTATCTTAGCCAAATAAGCTTCTATGTTATGAATTTGAAAAGCAATGTCAGCCACTCCAGAAGGGTGAGATTGTAAATATAAAGCAATAGAGCTAGTAGTAGTTAAAGGTGAAGAAATTAGAAAAAAGATTGAATTAATACCGACAATCTCAGTTCTAGCGTCATTATTGAGATAACTGCCAATTGATTTAAAACCCATTTTTTGGATAAACCAATCTCTTTGCTGAACAGCATCTTCAACATAGAAATGAATATGATCGATTTTCATTAGGTTTTAAGATATTGCAAATAGAGAACAGAAAGAAACATATATATTTCAATCACCTATATAAAGCTTTATTATTAAAGTGTAAATCACAAAATTTTACTAGTATCTATTTATCTTAACTTTTACTAAGAATAACAATAAGAATATTGGTTTAAATTATAGGTAAAAATTTAATATTAGTTTAATGAAATCTGTAAAGATTAAATGCTAAAAAAACTCTTGTTAAAAATAGCATGAATAATTTGACAGTATCGCGATCGCCTATTATTGACAAATCTTATGTGATTAAATTATATATAATTGTAATCTGCTAAAAATTTAATTTAAAAACAAATTCAATAGGTCATGTCTAGTAATACACATTTTGAAAAATTTGTGTATCATCCTCTGGTTATAGCTTTCAATATTTTCTTAGCCTAAAGTCTTAACTCACTAATTTCAATAGATTTTCTCTTTGCAAAAAAAATTACACAGCTGATATCAATATTTTAAAAATTATGACTCAAGATCTTTATACCCAAATTCAACAGTTTTATGATGCCTCCAGTCAATTGTGGGAACAAATTTGGGGTGAACATATGCATCATGGCTATTATGGGTCAAAGGGAACACTTAAAATTGATCGTCGTCAAGCACAAATTAATCTGATCGAAGAACTTTTACTCTGGGCAAATGTTAATAATAATGATGATCGTAAACCTCAAAACATTATTGATGTGGGATGTGGTATCGGCGGAAGTACAGTCTATTTAGCTCAGAAATTTGGAGCTAAGGCTAAAGGAATTAGTTTGTCTCCTGTCCAAGTTTCTAGAGCTACGGAAAGAGCAACAGAAGCGGGGCTAAAATCTACAGTCAATTTTCAAGTTGCCGATGCGTTGAAAATGCCTTTTGCAGATAATACTTTTGATCTAGTTTGGTCTTTAGAAAGTGCAGAACATTTTCCTGACAAGAAAAACTTTTTAGAAGAAGCTTATCGTATTCTTCAACCTGGGGGGAAATTAATTATGGCAACTTGGTGCCATCGTCCTGTTAACTCTTCATCTGACGAATTAACTGAAAAAGAGAAAAGACTTTTAGAAGAAATTTATCGAGTTTATTGTCTGCCATTTGTTATTTCATTACCTGAATATGAGAAGCTCACAGTAGATTGTGGTTTTAAAAATCTTCAATCTGATGATTGGTCAATTGCAGTAGCTCCTTTTTGGGATGTAGTTATTGATTCTGCTATCACTCCACAAGCTATTTTTGGCTTAATTCAGGCTGGGGGGAAAACTATTAGAGCCGCAATTTCTCTCATGTTAATGCGTCAGGGTTATAAAAGAGGTTTAATCCGTTTTGGCTTGATTACTGCTACTAAGTAAGGATTAATAAATTAAATACTAATATCATCATTATGACTTGGATCTCTAGTCTTTGGCAGTTCTCGCGTCCTCATACCATTATCGGTACTACCCTCAGTATTTTGGCACTATATTTTATTGCTTTATCAACTGGCAATATTCCCATAACTTCTATTAATTTAATACAACTATTAGGGGTTTGGATTGCTTGTATATGCGGCAATATTTATATTGTGGGATTAAATCAATTAGAAGACATTGAGATTGATAAAATCAATAAACCAGAACTTCCTTTAGCTTCGGGCGCACTTTCCAAAGAACAAGGAAAATGGATTGTAATAATCACAGGTATTACTGCTCTAATTATAAGTGGACTATTTGGACTTTATTTATTAGCAACCGTGACGATTAGCTTAATTATTGGAACTGCTTATTCTTTACCTCCGATCAGGTTAAAGCAATTTCCATTTTTAGCAGCATTTAGTATTTTTACAGTTAGAGGGGTAGTCGTCAATTTAGGACTATTTTTACATTTTAGTCAAACCCTAATGGGTCAAAAAATGTTACCCATTTCGGTTTGGACATTGACTCTGTTTATTGTTTTGTTTACCGTTGCGATCGCGCTTTTCAAAGATGTCCCTGATCTTGAAGGAGATAAACAGTTTAATATTAGTACATTTTCTATATTGTTGGGAAAACTCTCTATTTTCAAAATTTCTCGTTGGATTATTACTCTTTGCTATCTAGGAATGATTATCGCAGCAATTTTTTGGCTGCCTTCTATTAATTCTGCTTTCCTGATTATTTCTCACCTAGTATTGTTAGCTTTATTATGGTGGCGAAGTCAAAATGTTGATTTAGAAGAAAAAAGTGCGATCGTGTCATTTTATCAGTTTATTTGGAAGTTGTTCTTTTTAGAATATTTACTCTTTCCGCTTGCCTATTTTGTCTAATCTTCACTATGTTTAATATTAAACGAAATTATAATTATAATCCTCTTAAAACTCCTCATAGTGGCTATCATTGGGATGGAGAATCAGCACATTTCTTTGAAGGTTGGTATTTTCGGATTACATTATCTGAGATTGCTCAAACTTTTGCATTCATGTATTCTATTCAAGATCCGCTTGGCAATCAAAATAATAGTGGTGGTGCAGCTCAAATCCTTGGTATTGACGAGCAATATTTTTGTCGTACCTTTCCCAATGTTAAAAAGTTTTGGGCTGCCAGAGATTATTTGGCTTTAGGACATTGGGGTAAAACAAATCTGACAATTCCAACCCAACTATTACACCCCGATCAATTTAATAATCATATTCAAGAAGGATATCAAGTAACTGCAACTTTAAATCAAGGTTTTATTCGCAATCCTAGTAATAATCATTATTGTCGTTGGCAATACACAAACACATCTATCTATGGTTGGGGAAACCCTAAATTATGGCAACAATCAACTGGAGGTTTACTTTCTTATTTCCCCATTTTTGAACCTGGATGGCAAGTCTTAATGGCGCATGGTTTAGCTACTGGGTATATTGATTGGAATGGGAATATTTATCAATTCAACAATGCGCCAACTTACTCTGAAAAGAATTGGGGACATTCCTTTCCTGAAAAATGGTTTTGGATTAATTGTAATGCTTTTGCCAATCAATCTGATCTAGCGTTAACAGCAGTGGGGGGAAGAAGGAAAGTCTTAGGTAGTTCAGAAGAAGTTGCGCTCATCTGTCTACATTATCAAGGAGAATTTTATGAATTTGCGCCTTGGAACTCTAAGATAACTTGGAAAGTTGCCCCTTGGGGAAGATGGGAAATGCAAGCCTATAACGATCAATTTCAAGTAACCTTAATAGGAACAACAGATTTAGTAGGAACTTTAGTTCGTGTCCCAACAGAAAAAGGACTTGTATTTTGTTGCCGTGATACGGTGACAGGAGAATTAAGTTTAGAATTATCTAATAGAAACGGTGAAACTCTTCTTAAGGCTTTTAGCCAAGTTTGTGGTTTAGAAGTTGGTGGTCAGTTTTGGGATAAACCTTGGTCTTCTTAAGCTGTAACTATTAAGAAGCTTCCCGATAAGGTTTGAGCTTTTAGCCTTCATCTCCCAAGTAAGCCTCAATTACGGCCCGATCGCATTTCACAATTTCAGGTTTTCCGATCGCAATAAGTTGCCCAAAGTCTAAAACTGCAATGCGATCGCACAGTCCCATTACTAATGGAACATGATGCTCGATTAGCAATATCGTTAAGTTAAAGCGATCGCGCAAACTCCGAATAAAATCACTTAGTTGTCCTTTTTCATTAGGATTCATGCCTGCGGCGGGTTCATCAAGTAGTAATAATTTTGGTTGCAAGGCAAGAGCGCGGGCAATCTCAAGGCGACGTTGATCGCCATAGGAGAAGTTTTTGGCTTTGACATCAGCGCGATCGCTTAAGCCCACTAATTCCAATAATTCCAAAGCGCGATCGTAAGTTTGTTTTTCTTCTTTTTGGGTTGCGGGAAGACCTAAGATTCCATTCCAAATCCCTGTAGTAGTGCTGAGGTGTCTCGCGATCGCCACATTCTCCAATGCCGAGAGTTCACCAAACAGACGAATATTCTGAAATGTTCGCGCAATTCCAAACTTAGCAATCTGATGAGGACGGTAATTGGTGATTTCTTGCCCATCATAGATAGCCCGGCCACTAGTTGGCGCAATCAATCCTGTAATCGTATTAAATAGCGTGGTTTTCCCTGCTCCATTAGGACCAATCACACCAAATATTTCATTTTCCTGCACATCAAATGACACATTATTCACTGCCACTAAGCCCCCAAAGCGGCGAGTTATTTGTTGAATTTCTAAGGTTGATTTACTAGTTATGTCCATTTTAAAACCTAGAAGATAGAGTCGGCGAGAGCTAATGCTTGTATATTCTAGGTTTTAATGCAAAATTTCAATAGTCGTGCCGCGTTGTAATAGGGGATAAATCTCATCAACATCTTTATTTTTAAGCGATACGCATCCCAAAGTCCAATTAATTTTACGAAAGATTAACCAATCTTTTCCTTTCTCAACCCCATGAATACCAATCTCACCGCCAATACCATCGTTAGCTTTCACCATACCTCTCGCTTTAGCTTGTGAGAACTTTCGCCAAGAATCTTGAGTGGGATAGTCCAACAAAATAAACTTTGACCATTCTGAATGGTAATAAAGTTCTTGGACATGAAATATTCCCTCTGGTGTGCGCTTATCACCTTCACGTAACTTGTCTTCTTTAGGATTTTCGCCTAAAACGATCGCATAGGATTTAACTGGCTTTTTTTGATAATAAACAGTTAATCGATATTTAGATTTTTCCACCACGATCGCGATCGCCTTTTTATCAAGTTTTTTAAGATCGATTAAAGAAGCGATCGCTTTATCTTGATTTAGTAACTCATTAGCAGCAAGCGCTTCACAATCTGTAAAACATGGCAGATAGTCGAAAACATAAAGATTAGCGATCGCATAGACTGCTGACAGAACCGTAAATGCTACTAGAGATCCTAAAATTATTCGCGATCGGCGATTGGCAAAGGGTATTTGTGACATAGGTTTCACATGATTTAATGTCCAAATGATTTAGCTTTTTACCTTGCAAAATTTTTTAAATTATTTGGTTTGATTTAAAGCTTTTTGGGTAGTTCGTTTGCACCAACTTAAAAATTCTGGAGTAATAATACCTTTTGGATAAAAAATTGTGCCAATTACAATCAGAACACCAAAAATAATTAAGCGACCATCTTTGAGAAATTGTCCTAACCACAAAGGCACACCGTTAATACTTGAAATACCTCTCAAAGCTTCAGGTAAAGCCGTTAAGACAATTCCGCCGACCACAGGTCCCCAAAATGTACGCGAACCACCAATCAATACAAAAGCTAAGAAGATAATACTGGCATCGAAAGTTCCTTGACGGGCATTCCATGTGTTGAGAAAATGGGCGCTCACGGCTCCGACTACACCAGCTAAAATTGCCCCTAAGGTAAATGCTAAAACCTTATAGTAAGTAGGATTGATCCCCATTGAATCTGCCGCCAGTTCATCTTCACGAATCGCGATCAAAGCACGTCCTACACGAATTTTTTCAAGCCGATACATAAATGCCATGCTCAAAGCCAGTAATGGCAGTGCAATCCAAAGATATTCTAAAGGTGACTGAAACGGTTGAGGGATGCCAAAGATACCAACTGCGCCGCCCGTAATATCGAGATTAAGGGCAACTACACGCAAAATTTCCACAAAAGCAATCGTCGCGATCGCCAAATAAATTCCCCGCAGACGCAACACTGGAATCCCTAAAAGCACCGCCAATAATCCTGACACCACACCTGCTGTCAACATTTCTAACAATACCCACCAGACTGGCAAAGATCCTGTCGTTGTAGTTAGAATCTTAGTAGAGGCGATCGCAGCAATATATCCACCTAAGGCATAAAATCCTGGGGTTGCTAATGACAACTGACCCGCCATCAATGGCAAATAGACAGAAATCCCAAGGATTGCCCCAAAAATTGCCGATACAAGCAAAAAACCATAAATATTAAAAAATTCAGTCATTATTCATGTTCGGGTTATTTCTTTTGGTCATTCTTTTGGTCATTCTTTTGGTCATTTAAGTCACTAACCTAGCAGCCTGTCGGAGAAATGATTTTTCGGCAAACTGGTTTCCTGTAGGGTTCGTTAGCGGCAGCGTAACGAACCTTGATCTGTTGAGTCGTGCGTTACGCTATCGCTAACACACCCTACGAAGGCAATTGCGAAGGCGATTTTGGGTTTCTCCGACAGGCTGCTAGTTAGCCTTTTAAAAAATAACCTTTAATTTAAACGCATCACAGTAATTAGTTATCATTAGTCAAATAAGCAACAATATCTTAAGAAATCACTAAGATTTCCTGAAAACTTGTTGAACTTTAAGTAGCAAGCATAAAGCGATCGTCTCTTGAAGTATCAACCCTTAGCGTAAATCTTTAACGCAAGATTTTTACGTAACCCTTAATTTATTATCAATTCTAGAGAGTACAAACAGTGGACATTCAAATTGGGCGCGGTAAAACTGCGCGCAGAGCCTATGGCATCGACGAAATTGCATTAGTACCAGGGGGCAAAACCCTCGATCCCAACGTTGCCGATACCTTTTGGGAAGTAGGGGGGATTCGTCGCGAAATTCCGATTATTGCTAGCGCTATGGATGGCGTAATTGACGTAGATATGGCGGTGAGGCTTTCTGAGCTAGGCGCCCTAGGGGTCATTAACCTAGATGGCATTCAAACCCGTTATGATGACCCCACGCCAATCTTAGAAAAAATTGCGTCCGTGGGCGTTACTGAGTTTGTCTCTCTTATGCAACAACTCTACGCTGAACCTGTCAAACCTGAACTCATTCAAAAACGCATTCGTGAAATTAAAGAAAAAGGTGGGATTGCTTGTGCTAGCAGCATTCCTGTCAATGCCTTTAAATATGGTTTGATTGCCGCCGAAGCTGGCTGTGACTTATTCTTTTTACAATCAACAGTAGTTTCCACGACTCACATCGCTGCCGAAGGACTAGTTTCCCTTGATCTAGCAAAATTTTGTTATGACATGCCGATCCCAGTCCTGATGGGTAACTGTGTAACCTACGATGTCACCTTAGAACTTTTAAGAGCAGGTGCAGCTGGTGTACTGGTAGGAATTGGACCTGGAGCCGCTTGTACATCTCGAGGTGTGCTGGGTGTTGGCATCCCCCAAGCCACGGCTGTCGCTGACTGTGCAGCAGCTCGCGAAGACTTTTTTAAAGAAACTGGCAAATATGTACCAATCATTGCCGATGGTGGATTGATTACAGGCGGCGATATCTGTAAATCGATCGCTTGTGGGGCTGATGCCGTGATGATTGGCTCTCCCTTTGCTAGAGCTAAAGAAGCTCCAGGTCGAGGCTTTCACTGGGGCATGGCAACACCTAGCCCTGTATTGCCACGCGGTACAAGAATTAAGGTGGGGACGACAGGCTCGTTGGAGCAGATTTTGCGGGGACCTGCAGGACTTGATGACGGTACACATAATCTCTTAGGTGCACTCAAAACCAGCATGGGAACCTTAGGAGCAGCAACTCTGCGAGAAATGCAACAAGTTGAAGTGGTAATTGCACCTTCACTGTTAACTGAAGGCAAGGTTTACCAAAAAGCTCAACAACTTGGTATGGGCAAATAACAATAAAAAGGCTCGCGATGCGAGCCTTTTTATCGTTCATAAAAAAGAATTGAAATTATGTGTTACTCCCCTCCCAGTAGAAAAATAGATATTAAAACCCAAGAATTAGCGGTGCGGCGCGCCGCGCCGTCTAATCTTTCACTCGTAAGGGAGTATCTAAAGAAATACGGGGGAATAATCTATATAAACTATTATGGATCTGTTAATAAAGTTAAGAAGTGAATAATTAGTAAGAATTATTTGCTGAGCATATTTATTAAAAAATACAGCTTGGGCAATACTTAAAACCCATATGGCAAAAATTCTATTGGTCGAAGATAATGAACTAAATCGCGATATGCTATCGCGCAGATTAATGCGTATAGGTTTTGAAGTTTTAGTTGCGATTGATGGAGCCTCAGGTGTAACGACTGCTGAGATAGAATTACCTGATTTGATCGTAATGGATATGAGTTTGCCAATTTTAGATGGATGGGAAGCCACAAAACGCTTGAAGCAAATAACGGCTACTCAAAATATTCCCATCATCGGTTGCTCGGCTCATGCTATGGTCGGCGATCGCGAAAGAGGTATCGAAGCAGGATGTGATGACTACGACACCAAACCAATCGAATTTACACGACTCTTAGGGAAAATTGAGCATCTGTTGAAAAAATATGCTAGATCCTAGTAAATCTAATTTATTGATTGTTGATGACGATAAAATGAATCGAGAGATTCTCTGTCGCCATTTGAGTAACTTAGGATATGTAAATATTACTTCGGCAGACAGTGGCCAAAGTGGGTTAGAAATAGTTGCTTCGCAACCTATAGATTTAATATTGCTAGATATGATGATGCCGGTGATGAATGGGTTAGAAATGCTCGATCATCTCAAAGCACATCCAGAATGGCGAATCATTCCAGTACTGATTATTTCAGCATTTAATGAGAAAGAAATGATGCTTTCTTGCATCGAAAAGGGTTCAGAAGACTATTTGATCAAACCTTACGATCGCGTCCTGCTCAAAGCAAGAGTAAGTGCATGTCTTGACAAGAAAATTTTGCATGATCGCGAACTTTTATATAAGCAAAAACTAGAATCGGCTTATCAAGAACTGGCAACTGCCTATTATGAATTGGAAATTATTAAAAATGAGTTGGAGGCACTTTCTCACAGCGACGGTTTGACTGGTATTGCCAACCGTCGGTATTTTGATACAGTTTTAGAGAGAGAGTGGAATGCCGCCAAACGAGAAAAGAAATTTTTATCACTCATATTATTTGATATAGACTATTTCAAAAAATATAATGATTCTTATGGACACCTTGCTGGCGATGACTGTCTACGGCAGATAGCGATCGCGGCTTCACAAGTTATCAAGCGACCTAGAGACACAATAGCAAGATATGGAGGTGAAGAATTTGCAGTAATTTTGCCCGATACTGACCGAACAGGTGCGATCATCTGTGCAGAACAGATTCGCTATGAAATAGAAAATCTGAATATTAATCATGTATCGTCACAGATAAATTCCTATGTCACAGCTAGCGTGGGAGTATCAACTCTTACTCCTCATACTGAAGTTATAACTTCTCAGCAATTAATTAAAGAAGCTGACCTCGCGCTCTATCAAGTCAAACGAGAGGGCAGGAATTGCGTTAAAGTATGGTCTAGTAAAATTTAAAAATGAGTGGAAAAACATGACTGATTCTAACTTTCAAGTATTAATTGTTGATGATAATGAAATAAATCGGGATATGTTAGTGCGGCGCTTGCGTAGAAGAGATTTTAATGTGTCGATGGCGGTTAATGGGCGGGAAGCTTTGTCAATGATTGAGGAGAAACCTTATGACTTGGTACTCCTAGATATCATGATGCCTGAAATTGATGGATACGCAGTGTTGAAGCATTTGAAAAATGACGCAAGATTGCAGCATATTCCCGTAATCATGATTTCAGCGATCGAAGAAATGGATAGCGTTATGAAATGTATGGAGATCGGAGCAGATGACTATCTAACCAAGCCTTTCGATCCAGAACTGTTAAAAGTAGCAGTTAATCGATGTTTACCTGACAGAATTCACTCTCCGACTGTTCCATCTCCAGTAAATTCTTATGCCAGAACTTCTGCATCTCCACCTCATCTATCCGTCGATGCTGGGATTCAGAGTAGCGCATTTACGCTACCTCTTGAAGATAATACTCTTGGCACATCGACTATTTCACCCACTCTCGATGAGGTTGCATTTCGGATTATGCAGACAGGTGTAATTAATCGCAAAGGTTATTTATATTTTAGTAAAGCAATTTTTAACACTTTATTTGAACATTCAGGCTTGAGTGATCAAGAAGTTTATCAAATTCGTTCTATCTTTGATGCTATTCAATCAGGACGAATCAAAGTACAGGAATCCACTTCATCTAGCAAATTTTAGGGCAAATTTTAGAGCATATTTGAGAAGTTCTTTAATTTATGAAGTAATTGCAGTCTGTTCGTTGTCAATCTTGTTCTCGATCTCGTTCTCGATCAAAGGCGATCGCAAACATAAATAGATTAAGGCTCCGACTAAAGGAATGAGCGCAATAAAAGTAAAAAACTGATCGTTGCTCATGCCACGTCTTTCCATATCGTCACTGAGTAACCAAGGGAATAGCAGCGACAACATACAAAAATCTAAACTCATCACATGAATAAATCGGCTAGTTTGCCATTGCTGCACAAAATTCGCCCAATTGCCGTTAGAGAATCCGTACACTAAAAAATAAATGGCGATCGCGGTGATCCCGATTCCTGTAATTCGTGAATCTAAGATTTTAATAACCCAATTTTTTTTGCCGATAAATTTGGGATTTGGCTCACGCAAGGCAAAGTAAGGCAACAGTGCAAATGCACCTACGAAAAACGAAAGCGCTGCAAATAACCAAGCTGGTACTTTTTGACCACGCCCGTCACTAGCCAAAATGCAAGCATAAATACAAGGAAAAACACCCATCAGATTGAAGAGGGAGACGATATAAGCATTTGTGCTTTGCCAATCACCAGCAATCAGTTTTTGAATCAGTGGCAATGTGTCAGGGCGATCTGGTGGCGCGAATATGAACGCATAAACCGAAAATAAAATCCAAATCAACCAAAATCCAAGTTTAGTAGTCATAAATCAAATAATTATCCAATGATTATGTGTGTTGAAAGCTTAAGGAATATCTATCTAGATCAAGCTTATTAGATCAAGCTTAATTCGGTGGCGATCGCTTGGCGATATACGTCAATAAACTTCGGCCAACCAATGACGATCACTTGCTTGTGAGTCAAGTTGTCAGGATTAATATCATCATAACCAAACCCAATTTCGCGACCTTCGAGATCGCAGCAAACTAGTCCTGCTGCTTTAGCGATCGCTAAGGGACCAACCGTATCCCATAATTTAACACGGCGATTGAGATAGATATAGGCACTGGCCCGACCTTGGACTACTTCCATTACTTTTAAGCCAAAACTACCGAGACTATAAAATTGAACATTGGGAACGGCGGCGCGGATCGCAGTGCCATAGGTAAGGTCATCTTTTTTACTGACAATGACGCGATCGCAAGCTGCAACCATTGGCTCATAGGATTCTAAAACTTCAGGGACATTTCCATTTGTAGATATAAATAAGCCATTAATGGCAGTTCCACCAAAGTATAGGCGATCACTCTTTGGTGCATATACCCATCCTAGGACAGGCTGAAATGCTTCTAAAACACCGACCATAACCGAATAGAACTCGCGTCCATGAATGAAGTCGTCAGTGCCATCAATCGGATCAATAAACCAAGCTTTTTGGCAAGCTTTTTGCCAAGCTTTTTGATTAAGTTGAGCAGATATAGATTTCTGTTTCCACAGTTCTTGCGACCGCGAGTTCTCTTCACTGATTACTACATCATCAGGAAACCATGCTTGAAACCTCTGGCTCAAAAGGTAATCAAGTTCACGATCAACATTGGTTACATAATCATCAAAACCCTTTTGATCAACTTGAAAACCTGATTCTCTTAGATGGATCGCTTTTTGACCAATCTCACGAATGAACTGACAAATTTCTGTTTGTGTTTCTTGATTCATGATGACTTACGGCGAGAAAATATCCGAAAGTATAGCGATCTCCAAAACTCTTTAATGGGATAAGCGATAAAGGTAATCGGATTAACAGTGACGATAATATCGCGGAAATCACGCTGAGCTAAAGCCGCGATCGCCCAAGCGACAAAACTCGCTGACATTACACCATAGGGATTGAGATCGCTTTTGAAAGGGCCCAAAATTAATTTGCGAATTGTGCAAGGTGCATCAAGGCGGCGCAAGGTAACTAAATCACCGATCGCCCGTTTGGAGAGTTCATAAAGTGGACTCAAGGCAGGATTGACCTCTGCTTCGGAAGTATTTACCCAAATCTCTTTAGTCGCAATATGTTTTGATTCGGTTACGGTTTCTAAAAACAAATCCATCCATCGAAAAACCGAAAATGCATTTACTTCATAGGATTTGTAAACTGATTGAGAATCCCGCGCTCCTAAAACATTTACCCCATGATTAAGAATGAGAATATCTACTTTTTGTAAGCGATCGCGCAGTTCTGATTCATGACCTAGTTGCCATGTAACCACTTCTATTTTTTTTTCTATTTTTTTACTGTCGCTATTCTCAAAACTAGCATCGGGCGAAGTTGTCAGCGCAATTACCTTTGCTCCCTTCTTGGTAAGTTCAGCAATCAATGCTCGACCCATCGTTCCCGAAGCGCCTGTAATCGCGATACTTTTGCCCTTAAGTGCCAATGCTGTACCCAAAACTTTATCTACAAGTGTAAAAGTACTACAAAAATACGCCTCGCCGCGATCAAAATGATGTCGCCAATGGTAAGTGCGATTAACGCCCCATTGCGATGGCAACTCAATTAAATCACCTGGTTTGTGGGTTAGATCGGTTTCTAATAAAAAACCTTGCGATCGCGCAAAACCTGTAACCAAGAAGCCAAATGAGTATACACAGCCCATCGCCATCGCCCAGCCGTATCCATAAACATTACCTAGCCATGCGATCGCACCAGTTGCCACCACCATAAATATTGCTTCTGGAACATCGTTAAATAGCTCTGCTTGGCGGTAGATTTCCATGCTGACTTTGCTTAAGTCCGAGCGATATGCCTTGTGATGCAGATTGTGCCAAGGCTGCAACGGCTTCCAATAATGCCCCGCGATATGATAACAATCGCGCAAAATTTCTGCTACCAATACCGAACTAATGGCAATCAAAATTTGCCACCGATGCACAGTTACAAATTCTAGTAAATCGGACATCAGAGATGGATTCATTGCGATCGCAGCTTAATATTTCTAAACACCACACCTAGCCATTGTAGCGGAATCTTCACCAAAGCAGAAACTAGGCGCTACAAGGTAAAGCCCTTACTTTCTGGGTTTAAAAAATTTCTGAGTTTAAAAAACGCAAAATGCTATACCTAATCAATAGGTCGTAGTTTAGTTAATTTAAGGGTAAATTTGCCCCCGCTACTGCCACCAAAAGATGAAACTCGCACAATGTAATTTCCTGATTGGCGCA
>Ga0209181_10005595_pt1 | contig 18021 bp, 16 predicted proteins | sample MAT05_FD_187208 | JGI IMG/M metagenome (GOLD analysis project Ga0209181, IMG submission 187208) | Freshwater microbial communities from Lake Fryxell liftoff mats and glacier meltwater in Antarctica - MAT-05 (SPAdes) (version 2) | ecosystem: Environmental > Aquatic > Freshwater > Ice > Liftoff...
GGCCACCGCCAGCACGATGAACATCTGCTGCCAGTCGATGGCCAGGCCCAGCATGCCTTCGACCAGCAGCCGGATGGTGATGGCGAAGGCGGCGAACTTGGGCGCGCCGCCGATCAGCAGCGTGACGGCCGTGGGCGCGCCCTGGTAGACGTCGGGCACCCACATGTGAAAGGGCGCAGCACCCAGCTTGAAGGCCAGACCAGCGACGACGAACACGACGCCGAAGACCAACACTTCCTTGTTGATGCTGCCGGTGGCGATGCGGTCGAACACACGCGGAATCTCCAGCGAGCCGGTGGCACCGTACATCATGCTCAGCCCGTAGAGCAGGAAGCCGCTGGCCATCGCGCCGAGCACGAAATACTTCATCGCGGCTTCGGTGCTGATGGCGTGGTCGCGGCGCAGCGCGGTCAGCGCGTACAGGCTCAGGCTCATCAGCTCCAGGCCGAGGTAGACAACGAGAAAGTTGTTGGCCGAGCACATCACGCTGATGCCCAGCAGCACGAAGAGCGTGAGTGTGTAGAACTCGCCCTTCTGCATGTCGCGCGCGGCCAGCGTGGGGCGCGCGTATGCCAGCGTGGCCATCACGCTCAGCGCTGCGAAGAAAGCCAGCAGACGGCCCATCGGGTCGACCACCACCATGCCCTGCATGCCGTACGCCGTGGTGCCGGCCATGTAGCCCTGCAACTGCAGCAGCGCGAAGACGGCGATGGCCGCCTGCGTCAGCCAGAAGGTCGGACGGCGTTCGGGGTGGTCGTTGAAGACGTCCACCAGCAGCACTGCGCAGGCTGCCAGCAGCAGCCATATCTCGGGGAGGACGACCTGCCAGTTCAAAGGGCTCATGTTGTTTGTCTTCTTTCGGCCGTCAGTTCAGCTTGGGCCGTGCCACGTGCTGCAGCAGCTCGCTCACCGAGACGTTCATGACGTCGGTGAAGGGCTTGGGGTAGAGGCCCATCCACAGCACCGCCGCGGCCAGCACGGCCAGCATCAGAAATTCACGGCCGTTGATGTCCTGCAGGGCCCGCACGTTGTCGTTGGCGACATCACCGAAGTACACGCGCTTGACCATCCACAGCGTGTAGGCGGCACCGAAGATCAGGGTCGTGGCGGCGAGCAGCGCGATGAAGAAGTTGTATTCCACCGCGCCCAGGATGACCATCCATTCGCCCACGAAACCGGCCGTGCCCGGCAGGCCGCAGTTGGCCATCGCAAACAGCACCGCAAAAGCCGCGAACCTGGGCATGGTGTTGGCCACGCCACCGTAGCTGGCGATGTCTCGGCTGTGCATGCGGTCGTAGAGCACACCGATGCACAGGAACATCGCGCCTGACACGAAGCCGTGGCTGATCATCTGCGCGATGCCGCCCACCACGCCGAGCTGGTTGAACATGAAGAAGCCCAGCGTGACGAAGCCCATGTGCGCGATGGAGCTGTAGGCCACCAGCTTCTTCATGTCCTGCTGCACCAGAGCCACGAGGCCGATGTAGAGCACGGCCACGAGACTGAGCGTGATGATCAGCCAGTCGAATTCACGCGCAGCGTCGGGCGCAATCGGCATTGAAAAGCGCAGGAAGCCGTAGGCTCCCAGCTTCAGCATGATGGCCGCCAGCACCACCGAGCCGCCGGTGGGCGCTTCGACGTGCGCATCGGGCAGCCATGTGTGCACCGGCCACATCGGCACCTTCACGCTGAAGGCGGCGAAGAAGGCGAAGAAGAGCAGCGTCTGCGCGCCGAGCGGCAGCGGCAGCCTGTGCCACGTCAAGATGTCGAAACTGCCGCCGCTCTTGAAATACAGATAGACCAGCGCCACGAGCATCAGCAGGCTGCCGGCGAACGTGTACAGGAAGAACTTGAAGGCCGCGTAGACCCGCTTCGGCCCGCCCCAGACACCGATGATGATGTACATCGGAATCAACGTGGCCTCGAAGAACACGTAGAACAGCATGCCGTCGAGCGCGCAGAACACGCCGATCATCAGGCCGCTCAAGATGAGGAAGGCACCCAGGTACTGCGCCACGCGCTCCTGAATCACTTCCCAGGCAGCGATGACGACGATGACCGTGATGAAGGCCGTGAGCGGCACGAACCACACCGACAGGCCGTCCACACCGAGGTGGTAATTGACGTTGAAGCGCTCGATCCACGAGAACTTCTCGACGTACTGCATTGCCGCCGTGGTGGTGTCGAAGCGCGTGATCAGCGGCAGCGTCACCAGGAAAGACGCCACGGCACCGACCAGCGCCACGGCACGCGCGACGCCGGCATGCTGGTCGCGGCCCACGGCGAGCAGCAGCGCGCCGAAGAACACCGGCAACCAGATGGCAAGGCTCAGCAGACCCATTTCTTGTTCTTTCTGTCTTGTTCGCTCGGGCTCGGGCCCAGGCTCAGCGCATCAGGCTGCTGAAATAAGGCCACAGCTGCCAGGTGAGCAGGCCGAAGATGCCCAGCAGCATCACCAGCGCGTACTGGTACAGGTGGCCGGTCTGCAATTGCCGCACCACGCCTGAAATGCGTACCACCAGCCCGGCCAGGCCGTTGATCGCACCGTCGATGACGGTCTGATCGCCGAACTTCCACAAGCCGGTGCCAATGAGGCGCGAGCCCCGGGCCAGCACGTGTTCGTTGAAGGCGTCGAGGTAGTACTTGTTCTCGAGCACGCGCACCAGCGGGCTGAGCGCCTTGCCGATGGCTGCGGGAATGGCCGGCTGCTTCAAATAGAACCACCACGCCATGACGACACCGGCCAGAGCCAGCCAGAACGGCAGCGTCTGCAGACCGTGAAGCGCCATCGCCGCGGCGCCCTGGAATTCTTCCGCCAGCGCGGCCATGGCCGGGTGCTTCGCGGCATCCACCACGATGGCGTCCTTGAAGAACTCACCGAAGAGCATCGGCTGAATGGCCATGAAGCCGATCAACACCGAGGGAATAGCCAGCAGCACGAGTGGCGCCGTCACGACCCACGGTGATTCGTGCGGGGTGACATCGTGATGAGCGTCATGGTCGCCGTGGGCATGGTCGTCTTCCGGAGGGAACGGCTTGTGGCGGAAACGCTCTTCGCCGTGGAAGACCAGGAAGTACATGCGGAAGGAATAGAAGGCCGTGACGAACACGCCGGCATAGATCGCCACCATCGCGAACGTGGCCCCCGGCAGCGTGCTGTGGTGCGACGCGATCAGGATGCTGTCCTTGCTGTAGAAGCCGGCAAAGAGCGGTGTGCCGATGAGCGCAAGCGAACCCAGCAGCGCCGTGATCCAGGTCACCGGCATGTACTTGCGCAGGCCGCCCATGTTGCGGATGTCCTGATCGTGGTGCATGCCCATGATCACGCTGCCGGCGGCCAGGAACAGCAGCGCCTTGAAGAAGGCATGCGTCATCAGGTGGAACACCGCCACACCGTAGACCGACAGGCCCAGCGCCACCGTCATGTAACCCAGCTGCGACAGCGTGGAATAAGCCACGACGCGCTTGATGTCGTTCTGGATGATGCCCAGGAAGCCCATGAACAGCGCCGTGATGGCGCCGATGACGAGCACGAAGTTGAGCGCCGTGTCGCTCAGCTCGAACAGCGGCGACATGCGCGCCACCATGAAGATGCCGGCGGTCACCATCGTGGCGGCGTGGATCAGCGCCGAGATCGGCGTCGGGCCTTCCATCGAATCGGGCAGCCACACGTGCAGCGGGAACTGCGCGCTCTTGCCCATGGCGCCGATGAAGAGGCAAATGCAGATCACGCTGATGAGCATCCACCCGTCGCCCCACATCGGATACGGAAAGGCGACCTGGGCGAGTTCTGGTCCCTTGGCGAAGACTTCCGTGTAATTCAGCGAACCCGTGTAGGCCACCACCAGGCCGATGCCCAGGATGAAGCCGAAGTCGCCCACCCGGTTCACCAGGAAGGCCTTCATGTTGGCGAAGATGGCCGTGGGCCTCTTGAACCAGAAACCGATGAGCAGGTAGCTCACGAGGCCCACTGCTTCCCAGCCGAAGAACAGCTGCAGGAAGTTGTTGCTCATCACGAGCATCAACATGCTGAAGGTGAAGAGGCTGATGTAGCTGAAGAAGCGCTGGTAGCCGGGGTCGCCTTCCATGTAGCCGATGGTGTAGACGTGCACCATCAGCGAGACGAAGGTCACCACCACCATCATCATGGCCGTGAGACCGTCGACCATGAAGCCGACCTCCATCACCGTTTTGCCAACCACGGCCCATTCGTAGAGCGTCTCGTTGAAACGCGCCCCGCCCGCCACCTGCGACAGCACGATGCAAGAGCCGACGAAGGCGATGAACACCCCGAGGATGGTGAAGGTATGAGCACCACGGTGGCCCACGGCCTTGCCGGCAAGGCCGGCGATCAAAGCGCCGGCCAGCGGCGCCAAGGCCACGGTAAGCAGCAGATTTTGTGAAATAGCCATATTCAGTAGCCAAGCTCGACAGGGGCCGACCAAGGCCTTGCGCGGAACCGGCTCTGCCGGGCCGCAGCAAGAGCCCCCTCGGGGGGTAGCGAACGAAGTGAGCTTGGGGGTTTCACTTCTTCAGCCTTTGAGCTCGTTGAGCTCTTCGACGTTGATCGAGGCGCGGTTGCGAAACAGCACCACCAGGATGGCCAGCCCGATGGCCGCTTCGGCCGCTGCCACGGTGAGGATGAAGAACACGAACACCTGCCCGGCCATGCGGTCGGCTTCCAGCGGCAGGTAATGCGAGAAGGCGATGAAGTTCAGGTTCACGGCCAACAGCATCAGCTCGATGGCCATCAACAACACGATCAGATTGCGGCGGTTCAGGAAGATGCCGATGACCGAAAGCGCAAAGAGAATGGCGCCCAGGCTGAGGTAATGCCCGAGCGTGATGGCGCCCAGCGTCATGGCGTGCCGCCTTCCTGCTTGGGCGCCGACGGCGTTTCGATGGTCGGGTCCATCTTCACCAGCCGCACGCGGTCGGCTTTCTTGACGCGCACCTGCTGCCCGGGGTCCATGCGGCGGCTGTCCTTGCGCGCGCGCAGCGTCAGCGCAATGGCCGCGATGATGGCCACCAGCAGCAGCACCGCCGCCAACTGCAGCGGGTACAGGTAGTGGGTGTAAAGCTCGATGCCCAGCAGCTTGGTGTTGCCCATCTCCAGGTCTCGGGCGGTGGCGGCTGGCGCTTCGAGCTGGAAACCGCGCATCAGCACCAGGGCCATTTGCAACGCGATCACCGCGCCCACGAGCCCAGCCAGAGGCAAGTGCGTCCAGAAACCTTCGCGGAACTTGTCGGTGTTGACGTCCAGCATCATCACCACGAAGAGAAACAGCACCATCACCGCGCCGACGTAGACCAGCACCAGCGTGATGGCCAGGAACTCTGCGCGCAGCAGCATCCAGATGCAGCTGGCACTGAAGAAGCTGAGCACGAGGAACAGTGCCGCCACAACGGTGCTGCGCGCGGTGATGACGCGGAAAGCTGCAAACAGCAGCACCGCCGAGAAGACGTAGAAAAGACCGGTGATGGTGTTCATGGGTAAGGGGCTCTCTGGTGGCAGCCCTTGTTCTTGGGTGTCAGCTCGGCACTCGGCAGTAAACAGTCAGCAGTAAGCAGTAAGCAGTAAGCAGTAAGCGGTCAGCAGTCAGCAGTCACCGATACGGCGCATCGGCCGCGCGGTTGGCGGCAATGTCCTTCTCGAACCGGTCGCCCACGGCCAGCAGCATGTCTTTCGTGAAGTAGAGGTCGCCGCGCTTTTCGCCGTGGTATTCGAAATGATGCGTCTCGACGATGCTGTCCACGGGGCAGCTTTCTTCGCAGAAGCCGCAGAAGATGCACTTCGTCAGGTCGATGTCGTAGCGGGTGGTGCGGCGGCTGCCGTCCTGACGCACTTCACTCTCGATGGTGATGGCCAGTGCCGGGCAGACGGCCTCGCACAGCTTGCAGGCGATGCAGCGCTCTTCGCCGTTTTCGTAGCGGCGCAGCGCGTGCAAGCCGCGGAAGCGCGGGCTCTGCGGTGTCTTCTCTTCCGGAAACTGCACCGTGATGGTCTTCGAAAGGAAGTGGCGCCCGGTCAGCGCCATGCCCTTGAGAAGCTCGGTGAGAAAGAGGCTGGAGACAACTTCCTTGATGGCAGCGATGCTCGACATGAGGACCTGTCTTTCAATGCCAGATGTTGAACGGGGACTGGATCCACAGGCCGACCACGACGAGCCAGATCAGCGTGAGCGGAATGAAGATCTTCCAGCCCAGACGCATGATCTGGTCGTAGCGGAAGCGGGGGAACGTGGCACGCACCCACAGGAACATGGTGGCCACCACGAACACCTTGGCCGCCAGCCAGAACCAGCCATCGGGCAGGAAGCCCACGGGGCTGAGCCAGCCGCCGAGGAAGAGCAGCGTGGTGAGCATGCTCACCAGAATCATGTTCGCGTATTCGGCCAGGAAGAACATGGCAAAGCTCATGCCGCTGTACTCGATCATGTGGCCGGCGACGATCTCGGACTCACCTTCAACAACATCGAAGGGGTGGCGGTTCGTCTCGGCCAGGCCGCTGATGAAGAAGATGACGAAGATGGGCAGCAGCGGCAACCAGTTCCAGCTCAGGAAACCGAGGCCCATGTCGGCGAAGATGCCGCGGCCCTGCACGGCCACGATCTCGCTCAGGTTCATGCTGGCCGAGACCATCAGCACGACGACGAGGCAGAAACCCATCGCGATTTCATAGCTGACCATCTGCGCCGAGGCCCGCAGCGCCCCCAGGAACGCGTACTTCGAATTGCTGGCCCAGCCGGCGATGATGACGCCGTAGACCTCCAACGATGTGATGGCCATCAGGAACAGCAGGCCGGCATTGATGTTGGCCAGCGCGACCTCGGGCCCGAACGGGATCACGGCCCAGGCGGCGAGCGCCGGCATGATGGTCATCACCGGGCCGAGGAAGAACAAGCCCTTGTTCGCGGCGGTGGGGCGGATGATCTCCTTGAAGATCAACTTCACCGCGTCGGCAATCGGTGTCAGCAGGCCGAAGGGGCCCACGCGGTTGGGGCCGGGCCGAACCTGGCTCCAGCCGATGGCCTTGCGTTCCCACAGCGTGAGATAGGCCACGCAGCCCAACAGCGGCAGCACCACGGCAACGATCTTGATCAAGGTCCACAGCACCAGCCAAAGGCCAGTGCCGAAGGTGGCGTTGCCGAATTGGTGCAATGGTTCGAACATGGTGTTCAAGCCCTTTCCACCGTGACGGTGCCGAACATCGCCCCGAGCGACGAGGTGGCACGGTGGCCGGCGGCCACGCGCACCGCGTCTGCGGCCAGGCTGGCATCCTCGAGGGCCGGCAACACCACGCTGCCCTCGCCCTGCGACAGGCGCACCTTCGCGCCAGCGGCCAGGCCGAGTTGCTGCCACAGCGCTGTCGGAAGACCCACGAACGGGCCCTTGGCATCGGCCGTGAGCTGCAACGACACGGCGCGGCGCACGATGGCATCGCTGGTGTAGATGGGCACGTCGGCAATGCGCTGCAAGCCGGCGACATTCGCAACATCCGCAGGCAGCGCGGCGTCGAGCGCGGCGGCATCGCTGCGGTTGTCCAGGCGCTGGTGCAGCGTGGCCACGTCGCCCAGCGCATCGGCGCGCACTTCTTCTGCGCTCTCGAAAGCGAAGCCCGGCAGGCCGAGCAGGTTGCCCAGCACCCGCAGCACCTTCCAGCCCGGGCGAGCTTCGCCGGCTGGTTTGACCACGCCGTGGAAACTCTGCAGGCGGCCTTCGGCGTTGACGAAGCAGCCCGCCGTTTCGCTGAAAGGCGCAATGGGCAGCAGCACATCGGCCACATCGGCCATCGTGTCCTTGAACGGTGTGAGGCCCACGACCAGCCCCGAAGCACCCAGCGCCCTGCGCGCGGCAGCGGCATCGGCAGCATCGAGCACGGGTTCGGTGTTCAGCAGCAACAGCGCCTTCATCGGCTGCGTCAGCATCTGCGCGGCGTTCAAGCCGCCAGGGCCAGGCATGGCAGCCACGAGCTGCGCGCCGACGGCGTTGGCACCGTCACCCAGGTAGCCGACGGTGGCGCCGGTGTGTTCGGCAATCCAGCCGGCCAGCGCCAGCAGCTGCGCAGCCTGCGGATGCTGCGCGGCGGCATTGCCCAGCAGCACGGCCTTGTGGCCTTGCGCAGGATCGCCCGAAAGCAGCGCGCTGGCCACGGCCTGGGCATGCGGGCCCGGGGTGATTGCGGCCGCAGCGGCCGGCGCGGCCACACTGCGCGCCTGCGCCACGGCGGCGGCCACCTCGGCCAGCTGCTGCGCCCAACCTGCGGGGGCCGCGGTCAACCTGCCGGCCAACGGCATGGCCCAGTCGTCATGCACCGCGTTCAGGCTGAACACCTGGCCACCATGGCGCACGGCCTGGCGGATGCGCTGCGCCATCAGCGGATGGTCCTTGCGGAGGAAGCTGCCGATGACGAACACGCGCTGAAGCGTGGCCAGAGAAGCGATGGTCGTGCCCAGCCATCGCGCACTGCCGGCGGGTGCTGCGCTGAATTCGGCCTGGCGCAGGCGGTGGTCGATGTTCTCGCTGCCCAGGCCGCGTACCAGCTTGGCCAGCAGGTGCAGCTCTTCCACGGTACTGCCGACATGGCCCAGCGCGCCGATCCCCGAGCCCGGCTCGGCGGCGAACTCGGCCTTCACGCGCTTCAGCCCATCGGCCACGTAGGCCAGCGCGGTGTTCCAGTCCACCGTCCGCCACTGCCCACCCTGCTTGATCATCGGCTGCATCAGTCGCGAATCGCCGTTCAGCGCTTCGTAGCTGAAGCGGTCGCGGTCAGAGATCCAGCACTCGTTGACGTCTTCGTTCTCCAGCGGCACCACGCGCATCACTCGGCTGCCCTTGACCTGCACGATGAGGTTGGCACCGGTGCTGTCGTGCGGAGACACCGACTTCCTTCGCGAGAGCTCCCAGGTGCGCGCGCTGTAGCGGAAAGGCTTGCTCGTCAGCGCCCCGACCGGACAGATGTCGATCATGTTGCCCGAGAGCTCGCTGTCGATGGTGGTGCCGGCCACCGTGGTGATCTCGCTGTGCTCACCGCGGTTCACCATGCCTAGCTCCATGACGCCGGCCACTTCCTGGCCGAAACGCACGCAGCGGGTGCAATGGATGCACCGGCTCATCTCTTCCATGCCGACGAGCGGGCCCACGTCCTTGTGGAACACGACTCGCTTTTCTTCCTGGTAGCGGCTGGCGCTCTTGCCGTAGCCCACCGCCAGGTCTTGCAGCTGGCACTCGCCGCCCTGGTCGCAGATGGGGCAGTCCAGCGGGTGGTTGATGAGCAGGAACTCCATCACCGACTGCTGCGCCTTCAGCGCCTTCTCGCTCTTGGTGCGCACCACCATGCCATTCGTCACCGGTGTCGCACAGGCGGGCATGGGCTTGGGCATCTTCTCGATGTCCACCAGGCACATGCGGCAGTTGGCCGCGATGCTCAGCTTCTTGTGATAGCAGAAGTGCGGGATGTAGGTGCCCGCCGCGTCGGCTGCATGCATGACCATGCTGCCATCGGGAACGGAGACTGTCTTGCCATCGAGAGAGATGTCGGCCATGGCGCTTATGCGAACTGCGCGACCTTGCAGGTCTTGTGTTCGATGTGGTGCGCGAACTCGTCGCGGTAGTGCTTCAGCATGCCTTCCACCGGCATCGCCGCTGCATCGCCCAGCGCGCAGATGGTGCGGCCCTTGATGTTGAGGGCCACGCTGTCCAGCAGCGCCAGGTCGTCAGGACGACCCTGGCCGTGTTCGATGCGGTGGATGACGCGCCACAGCCAGCCCGTGCCTTCACGGCACGGCGTGCACTGGCCGCAACTCTCATGCTGATAGAAGTAACTCAGGCGCAGCAGGCTCTTGACCATGCAGCGGTGCTCGTTCATCACGATGACGGCGCCAGAACCCAGCATCGACCCGGCCTTGGCGATGGCGTCGTAGTCCATCGTCACGTCCATCATGGTGGCGCCAGGCAGCACCGGGGCCGAACTGCCGCCAGGAATCACCGCCTTCAGCTTGCCACCCTTCACGCCACCGGCCAGTTCCAGCAGCTTTGCAAAGGGCGTGCCCAAAGGCACCTCGAAGTTGCCGGGCTGGTTGACATCGCCCACCACGCTGAAGATCTTGGTGCCGCCGTTGTTCGGCTTGCCGCACTCCAGGTACTTCTGGCCGCCGTTGTTGATGATCCACGGCACTGCGGCGAAGGTCTCGGTGTTGTTGATGGTCGTCGGCTTGCCATAAAGGCCGAAGCTGGCCGGGAAAGGCGGCTTGAAGCGCGGCTGGCCCTTCTTGCCTTCCAGCGATTCGAGCAACGCCGTCTCTTCGCCGCAGATGTAGGCGCCGAAACCGTGGAAGGCATGCAGCTCGAAGCTGAACTTGCTGCCCTGGATGTTGTCGCCCAGGAAGCCGGCTGCACGCGCCTCATCGAGGGCTTCCTCGAAACGCTCGTAGATCTCGAAGATCTCGCCGTGGATGTAGTTGTAGCCCGTCTTCACGCCCATCGCATAAGCCGCGATGGCCATGCCTTCGATGACGATGTGCGGGTTGTAGGCCAGGATGTCGCGGTCCTTGCAGGTGCCAGGCTCGCCTTCGTCGCTGTTGCACACCAGATACTTCGGGCCGGGAAACATGCGCGGCATGAAGCTCCACTTCAGACCGGTCGGGAAGCCCGCACCGCCGCGGCCGCGCAGCGCGCTCAGCTTCACTTCGGCGATGACCTGGTCTTGCGTCAAACCTTCGCCGCCGTCCAGGCCGAGGATCTTGCGCAGCGCGCTGTAGCCGCCACGCGCCACGTAGTCCTGCAGCCGCCAGTTCCTGCCGTCCAGGCCGGCATAGATTTGCGCGCCGATGTGGCGGTCGTGGAAACAACTTTCCAGACCTTGTGTCTGGAACTTCGACAGGTCAATCATCATTTGACAACCTCGGCATTCGCCTTCAGCAGGGCCAGCAGTTCGTCGAGCCGATCGTTGGACATGAAGCTGAGCATCTGGCGGTCGTTCACCAGCATCACAGGCGCGTCGGCGCAGGCGCCCAGGCATTCGCTGGGCTGCAGGGTGAACACGCCGTCGGCGGTGGTGCCGTAGGGCTCAACACCCAGCTTCTTGCAGAGGTGGTCGAGAGCCTGGTCGCCATCGCGCAGCGCGCAGGGCAGGTTGGTGCAGACGTTGAGCTTGAACTTGCCCACCGCCTGCGTGTTGTACATGTTGTAGAAGGTGCTGACCTCGTGCACCGCGATCGCCGGCATGCCCAGATAGGCGGCGATGCCCTCTTCAACAGCGGCCGTGACATGACCTAATTCGTGCTGCACGACAGCCAGGCAGGCCATCACCGCGCTCTGCTGCTGGTCGGCGGGGTACTTGGCCACTTCCTTGGCGAAGCGGGCGAGTGTGGGGTCAGGGAACGTCATGCCGCTCATCGATCGATCTCGCCGAAAACGATGTCCATGGTGCCGATGATGGCCACGGCATCCGCAATCATGTGGCCGCGCGCCATCTCGTCCAGCGCCGCCAGGTGCGGGAAGCCGGGCGGGCGAATCTTCAGCCGGTAGGGCTTGTTCGCACCGTCGCTGACCATGTAGATACCGAACTCGCCCTTGGGGTGTTCCACCGCCGCGTAGGCCTGCCCCTCGGGCACGTGCATGCCTTCCGTGAAGAGCTTGAAATGGTGGATGAGCTCTTCCATGTTGGACTTCATGTCCACACGCGAAGGCGGCGCCACCTTGTGGTTGCCGGTGATCACCGGGCCCGGGTTGGCCCGCAGCCACTTCGCGCACTGCTGCACGATGCGGTTGCTCTGGCGCATTTCTTCGATGCGCACCAGATAGCGGTCGTAGGTGTCGCCGTTCACGCCCACCGGCACGTCGAAATCCATGCGGCTGTAAACCGCGTAGGGCTGCTTCTTGCGCAGATCCCATTCGATGCCGCTGCCGCGCAGCATCGGGCCGGTGAAGCCGAGGCTCACGGCACGCTCAGGGCTGACCACGCCCACGCCCACGGTGCGCTGTTTCCAGATTCGGTTGTCGGTGAGCAGCGTTTCGTAGTCGTCGACGTTCTTCGGGAATCGCGCGCAGAAATCATCGACGAAATCGAGAAGGCTGCCTTGGCGGTTCTCGTTCAGGGCCGTGATGGCCTTCTGGTTCTTGATGCGCGACACCTTGTACTGCGGCATCGAACCTGGCAGGTCACGGTAGACGCCGCCGGGGCGGAAATAGGCCGCGTGCATGCGCGCGCCGCTGACCGCTTCGTACATGTCGAGGATGTCCTCACGCTCGCGGAAGCAGTAGATGAGGACGTTCATCGCACCGCAATCCAGCCCGTGCGTGCCCAGCCACAAGAGGTGGTTCAGCAACCGCGTGAGCTCGCTGAACATCACGCGGATGTACTGCGCACGCTCGGGCACCTCGATGCCGGCCAGCTTCTCGATGGCCATGCAGTAGGCGTGCTCGTTGCACATCATCGAGAGGTAGTCCAGCCGGTCCATGTAGGGCAGCGCCTGGAGGTAGGTCTTGCTCTCGGCCAGCTTTTCGGTGGCGCGGTGCAGCAGGCCGATGTGCGGATCGGCACGCTGGATGACTTCACCATCGAGCTCGAGCACCAGGCGCAGCACGCCGTGCGCCGCGGGGTGCTGCGGCCCGAAGTTCAGGGTGTAGTTCTTGATCTCTGCCATGGTGTGCTCAGTGATCCAGCCCGCCGTAGCGGTCTTCGCGCACGACGCGCGGCACCACTTCACGGGGCTCGATGGAAACCGGCTGATAGATCACCCGCTTCTTCTGCGCGTCATAGCGCATCTCGACGTGGCCGCTGACCGGAAAGTCCTTGCGCATCGGGTGACCGATGAAGCCGTAGTCGGTGAGGATGCGACGCAGGTCCAGGTGGCCTTCGAAGATGATGCCGAAGAGGTCGAAGGCCTCGCGCTCGAACCAGTTGGCAGAGCTCCAGACATCGTTGACCGAAGCCAGCGCAGGCAGATCGTCATCAGGCGCGAACACGCGCACGCGCACGCGCCAGTTGTGGGTCAGCGAAAGCAGGTGCACCACCACCGCATAACGCGGGCCTTCCCAGGGCTGGTTCCTGTAGTCGATGTAGTCCACGCCGCAGAGGTCCATCAGCTGCTCGAACTTCAACGCAGGGTCGTCGCGCAAGCGCTGCATCGTGGCCAGGTAAGCGGCCCCAGGCACGGTGATCGTGATTTCGTCCAACGCGCGAACGGTCGACTTGAGGCTGTCGCCGAATGCCGCTTGCAGCGCTGCTTCGAGGGTGTCGAGCTTCTGGGTCATGAAGGGCTGTGCGGGTATACGGTCTTAGCGAGCGATGGTGTTTTCACGACGGATCTTGGCCTGCAGCTGCAGGATGCCGTAGAGCAGCGCTTCTGCCGTGGGCGGGCAGCCCGGCACATAGACATCAACCGGCACGATACGGTCGCAGCCACGCACGACGCTGTAGCTGTAGTGATAGTAGCCACCGCCATTGGCGCAGGAGCCCATGCTCAACACCCAGCGCGGCTCGGCCATCTGGTCGTAGACCTTGCGCAACGCCGGCGCCATCTTGTTGCACAGCGTGCCGGCGACGATCATCAAGTCGCTTTGCCGCGGGCTGGGCCGGAACAGCATGCCGAACCGGTCGATGTCGTATCGCGCGGCGCCGGCATGCATCATCTCGATAGCACAGCATGCCAGACCGAAGGTCATCGGCCACAGCGAGCCCGTCTTCGACCAGTTGATCAACGTGTCGATCTGCGTCGTGACGAAGCCTTCTTTCAGAACACCTTCGATTCCCATGGCGTTACAACTCCGGACGGCGCAAGACGGTGGACGTGTTCATTCCCAATCGAGTGCGCCTTTTTTCCATTCGTAAATGAAACCCACCACGAGGATGGCAAGGAAGACCATCATGGCCCAGAACCCCGTGTGGCCTATTTCGCGCAGCGCCACAGCCCATGGGAAGAGAAAGGCGATCTCGAGATCGAAGACGATGAAAAGAATGGCGACGAGGTAGTAGCGCACATCGAATTTCATGCGCGCATCTTCGAAGGCCTCGAAGCCGCACTCGTAGGGGCTGTTTTTCTCGACGTCCGGCCGGTTGGGGCCAAAGACGAAGCCCAGGACCTGCGGCACAACGCCCACTGCAACGCCCACCAGAATGAACAGGATGACGGGCAGGTAAGGTTGCAGTTCCATGGTGCGGTCAGTCTCGCGTCAGCTGCGGCATGCCAGAAAAAAAGCGCGCCTCGCAGGCCACTGCGCATGCAGTGGCATCGGGCACGCCTGAGTTCGTTCCGGTCCCATCCAAGCGCCGGCGCAATGCGCTCGGGTCCTGCAGTGCTAGCCGGGAAAAGACCCAGAGCGCACCACGAAAATTATTTGGTGCCGACGGCGAGACTCGAACTCGCACAGCTTTCGCCACTACCCCCTCAAGATAGCGTGTCTACCAATTTCACCACGTCGGCAAGACGTTGTTCTTGACTGCAAAACGCCGATGTACGAGAGGCTTTGTGCACACCGGACAGCCTCGAATTCTAGCCCCAAAAATCAGGGTTAGTGCCGAGGAAAGCTCACTTCGACGCCGCTGGCGCAGGCTCGTTCGCAGCACCGGGAACAGGCGCCGGAACAGCGGGCTGCACGGGCGTCGAAGTCGCTGCCGGCGCAGCATCCGTAGCAGCACCCGGAATGGCACCAGGAATGGTGCCTGGGGCCGGTGCACTGGCCGGGTTGGTCGGACGATCGAGCACGCTGCTTCCGCCGCCAGCCGGGCCGACCGATCGGCTGTGGTCGACGTTGCTCATGTAGGCCAGGGCCAATGTGCAGACGAAGAATACGGTGGCCAAAGCGGCCGTGGAGCGCGAAAGGAAGTTCGCGCTGCCGGTGGCACCGAACAGACTGCCCGAGGCACCACTGCCGAAAGAAGCGCCCATGTCGGCGCCCTTGCCGTGCTGGACCAGCACCAGGCCGATCATCGTCAGTGCCGACAACAGCTGCACGGCGAGGATCACGGTCATCCAGATTTGCATGATGGAACTAGCTCCAGGAATTTGATCAATGGGTGCCGGCACGTTGCGGTGCGGCACGGCAGATGGCGACGAAGTCGGCGGCCTTCAGCGAGGCGCCGCCGATGAGCCCGCCGTCGATGTCGGGTTGGGCGAAAAGCGTGGCCGCGTTGTCGGGCTTGACGCTGCCGCCATAGAGGATCTTCATCGCCTCGGCGCGGCCCGTGGCGGCCTGAAGCTGCGCACGCAGCACGGCATGCACGGCCTGCGCCTGCTCGGGGCTGGCGGTGCGCCCGGTGCCGATGGCCCAGACAGGCTCGTAGGCCACCACCATCTCTGCCGCGCAATGTGCCAGTTGGTGGATGACGACCGAGAGCTGGCGCTTGACTACATCTTCGGTTTGCCCGGCTTCGCGTTGAGCCAAGGTCTCGCCCACGCACACGATGGGCGTCACGCCACGGGCCAGCGCGGCCTGGGCCTTCTGCGCCACGAGCAGATCGTTCTCGGCGTGCAGCGCACGTCGCTCGCTGTGCCCGACGATGGCATAGCGGCAGCCGCAGTCATGCAGCATGCCGGCCGAGACCTCACCGGTGTAGGCGCCTTGCTCGTGCGCAGACACGTCTTGTGAACCCCAGCGAATGTCGCTGCCAGCCAGTGTGGCCGCCGTTTCGGTGACGTACACGTAGGGAACGCACACGGCCACATCGGCTGCGTAGGGCCGGCCGCCGATCAGGCCAGCCAGCAACTCGGCATTCGCCGGGCGGCTGCCGTGCATCTTCCAGTTGCCCACCACGAGGTGTCTTCGCATGTCTGCTGCTCCTTGTGCCATCAGGTCCAGCTCAGCATGATCTTGCCGACATGCGTGCTCGATTCCATCAGGCTGTGCGCCTCGCTCGCCAAAGCGGCCGGAAACACCTGGTGAATGACGGGTTTGACGCGCCCGCTTTCGATCAACGGCCAGACTTGCTCTTTCAACGCCTGCGCCAGCCGGGTCTTGTAGGCAACGCTGCGCGGGCGCAGCGTCGAGCCGGTGATGGCCAGGCGCTTGCGCAGCAGCAGGCCAGCGTCGATGGCACTCGCGGTGCCGCCCTGCACCGCAATCAGCGCCAGGCGGCCGTCCTCGGCCATGCATTGCAGTTCACGGCCGATGTATTCACCGGCCACCATGTCCAGCACCACGTCTGCACCCTTGCCGCCGGTCACGCGCTTGGTCTCGACGACGAAATCTTGCGTGCGGTAGTTGACGGCGTGGTCGGCGCCCAGGGCCACGCAGGCGGCGCACTTCTCATCAGTGCCTGCGGTGGCGATGACCTGGCTGCCAAAAGCCTTGGCCAGCTGGATGGCGGTGACGCCGATGCCGCTGCTGCCGCCCTGCACGAGCAGGGTCTCGCCGGGCTGCAGCCGGGCGATGTGAAAGACGTTCTGCCACACGGTGAAGAAGGTCTCGGGCAGGCTCGCCGCCTGCACCATGTTCAGACCCTGCGGCACCGGCAAGCACTGGCCGGCCGGTGCAACGCAGAACTCTGCATAGCCGCCACCAGCCACCAGCGCACACACGGCATCGCCAAGGGCCAGGCCGGCCGCTGCCAGGTCTTCCGCCGCGCCGCCAGTCACCGTGCCGGCCACTTCCAGGCCGGGCAGGTCGCTCACGCCTGGCGGCATGGGGTAGAGCCCCTTGCGTTGCAGCACGTCGGGGCGGTTCACGCCCGACGCATGCACGGCGATCAGCAACTCACCCGGGCGCACCTCGGGCTGCGGCCGTTCACAACGCTGCAGCACCTCCGGCCCGCCAGGGGCCGTGATCTGGATCGCGCGCATGGGGGCTGCCGACGCTGCCTGCTTCATGTCAGCTCGACTTCACTCGGGCTGCTTGGGCGCCTCGTCAGCCACCGGCTGCGCCACGGGCGCGCCCTGGTCGCCGCCTTCAGCGGGCGCGGCATCGCGGCGCGGGCGGTCGTCACGATCGCTGCGCTCGCGGCGCGGACGGTCGTCGCGGTCACGGCGTGGCGGGCGGTCGCCGCGGTCGCTGCGGGGCTCGAAACGCTCTTCCGCCATGCCTTCCGGTCGCTCGATGAGCGCCTTCATGCTCAGCTTGATGCGGCCCTTCTCATCCGTCTCCAGCACCTTCACCTGCACGACCTGGCCTTCCTTGAGGAAGTCTTCGACGCGCTCGACACGCTGGTGCGCAATCTGGCTGATGTGCAGCAGGCCGTCCTTGCCAGGCAGGATGTTGATGAGTGCACCGAAGTCGAGGATCTTCGTGACCGTGCCTTCGTAGACCTTGCCGATTTCGGCTTCGGCCGTGATCTCGGTGATGCGCTTCTTCGCGAACTCGGCCTTGTCGGCATCGACGCTGGCGATGGTGATGGTGCCGTCTTCGCCGATGTCGATGGTGCAACCGGTTTCTTCGGTCAGCGCGCGGATGGTGGCGCCACCCTTGCCGATGATGTCGCGGATCTTCTCCGGGTTGATCTTCATCGTGTACAGACGCGGCGCGAACTGGCTCACCTCGGTCTTGGCACCGCCGACGGCTTCCACCATCTTGGCCAGGATGTGCAGGCGCGCTTCCTTGGCTTGCGCCAGTGCCACCTGCATGATTTCCTTGGTAATGCCCTGGATCTTGATGTCCATCTGCAGGGCGGTGATGCCGGCGTTGGTACCGGCCACCTTGAAGTCCATGTCGCCGAGGTGATCTTCGTCACCCAGGATGTCCGTCAACACAGCGAAACGGTTGCCGTCCTTGATCAGGCCCATGGCAATGCCTGCCACGTGGGCCTTCAAAGGCACGCCGGCGTCCAGCATCGCCAGGCAGCCGCCGCAGACGGAAGCCATCGACGACGAGCCGTTCGACTCGGTGATCTCCGACACCACGCGCACGGTGTAGGGGAAGTCTTCCTTGCTCGGCAGCACGGCGATGAGCGCGCGCTTGGCAAGCCGGCCATGGCCGATTTCGCGGCGCTTCGGTGAACCCACGCGGCCCGTTTCGCCGGTGGCGAAGGGGGGCATGTTGTAGTGCAGCATGAAGTTGTCGGTGAACTCGCCGGCCAGCGCGTCGATG
>Ga0209181_10005599_pt1 | contig 18012 bp, 20 predicted proteins | sample MAT05_FD_187208 | JGI IMG/M metagenome (GOLD analysis project Ga0209181, IMG submission 187208) | Freshwater microbial communities from Lake Fryxell liftoff mats and glacier meltwater in Antarctica - MAT-05 (SPAdes) (version 2) | ecosystem: Environmental > Aquatic > Freshwater > Ice > Liftoff...
AATCGGCGGTCTCTGACTTGGAAGTGGAAAACCAGGAAGTGAACGGGCACCTCTGGCATTTCCGCTATCCGCTGACCGATGGCTCTGGGTATGTGGAAGTGGCGACGACTCGCCCCGAAACAATGCTGGGCGATACGGCAGTGGCGGTGAACCCCACGGACGATCGCTACCAGTCCATCATCGGCAAAACGATCATCCTGCCGATCATGAATCGCGAAATTCCGATCATTGCCGACGAATATGTGGATGCCTCCTTTGGTACGGGTTGCGTCAAAATCACCCCGGCGCATGACCCCAACGACTTTGAGATGGGTAAACGTCACAACTTACCGTTCATCAATATCTTGAACAAAGACGGCACTGTAAACGAAAATGGCGGCGAGTTTCAGGGGCAAGACCGCTTTGTCGCCCGAAAGCGGGTGGTTGCCAAGCTGGAAGAGTTGGGCGCACTGGTCAAAATTGAAGACTACAAACACACCGTTCCCTACAGCGATCGCGGCAAAGTTCCAGTGGAGCCACTGCTTTCCACCCAATGGTTTGTCAAAATCGATTCCCTTTCTCAACAGGCATTGGGTTGTTTAGATGAGCAAGACTCTCCCGTTTTTGTGCCCGATCGCTGGACGAAAGTGTATCGTGACTGGCTCGTGAGTTTGCGGGATTGGTGTATTTCGCGGCAGTTATGGTGGGGGCACCAAATTCCTGCCTGGTATGCCGTGAGTGAAACAGGCGGCGAGATTTTGGACAACACCCCTTTTGTGGTGGCGCGAAATGAAGCGGAAGCGAGGGAAAAAGCGATCGCGCAATTTGGCGCAGAGGTGCAGCTTCGACAAGATCCTGACGTATTGGATACCTGGTTTTCATCCGGTTTATGGCCTTTTTCTACTTTGGGTTGGCTCCACGAAACGGCAGATTTCGATCGCTACTATCCCACTACTACTTTAGTGACTGGGTTTGACATCATCTTTTTCTGGGTTGCCCGCATGACCATGATGGCGAAGCACTTTACTGGACAAATGCCCTTCAAAACGGTTTACATTCACGGCTTGGTGCGGGATGAAAACAACAAGAAAATGTCCAAATCTGCCAACAACGGCATTGATCCACTGCTGTTGATCAACAAATATGGCACCGATGCCCTGCGCTACACCTTGATTAAAGAAGTGGCGGGCGCAGGGCAGGATATTCGCTTGCTGTACAACCGTAAAACCGATGAATCCGAATCAGTGGAAGCCTCCCGCAACTTCACTAATAAGCTGTGGAACGCCTCCCGCTTTGTGATGATCAACTTAGGTGATTATGAGTTTTCAAGGTTGATTTCTGAGTTGGAACTCAAAACTCAAAACTCAAAAGCGCAAAGCGCCGCTAACGCTAACAAAACTCAAAACTCCCTTCCCCTTGTCGATCGCTGGATTTTGTCCCGCTTTCACCAAGTCACTCAGCAAACTCGCACTGCGATCGACAGTTTTGCATTGGGAGAAGCCGCCAAGGGCTTGTATGAATTCTTCTGGGGAGACTTTTGCGATCTATACATTGAGCTGGTGAAGTCGCGTCTTCTCGGAGATAATGCTGAGTCTAAACAATCCGCGCAGCAAGTGTTGGCGTTTGTATTAGATGGCATCTTGAAGCTATTGCATCCGTTCATGCCACACATTACCGAAGAACTCTGGCAAACGCTAACGGGATCAGGAACCACCCCACCCGACACGCTTCATACACTTGCTCTGCAACCCTATCCAGAAGTCGATCTCACTTTGATTGATACCGACTTGGAGCAGCAATTTACCTTGATCACCGACACCATTCGCACGATTCGCAACCTGCGGGCAGAAGCCGACATTAAGCCGGGAGTGAAAATTCGGGCGATTTTGCAAAGTGAGAGCGATCGCGAACGTCAAATTCTGACCGCTGGGCAATCTTCTATTCAAGATTTGGCAAAAATCGAAACGCTCACCATTCAACACCCCACTGAAAGCGATCCGGCGATTGCCACTGAAAAAATGGTGGCTGGAGTCACCGGCACGGTGCAAATACTGATTCCCCTGTCTGGCGTAGTGGATATGGATGCCCTACGTGCCAAACTAGACAGAGATTTGAAAAAAATTGAAGCTGAAATTCAAGCCCTTTCCGGTCGCCTGAATAACCCTAGCTTTGTTAACAAAGCTCCAGCAGAAGTGGTGCAAACCGCTCAAGCCGCCCTGACCGAAGCTCAAAAGCAAGCAGAAATTTTGCAGAATCGCCTGCGAGAACTCTAACCTTAATAGGACTTACGCACCCGCCCCCTAAATCCCCCAATTCTGGGGGACTTTGATCTCTAGCTCCCCCAGAATTGGGGGTTGGGGGGCAAATTTCGATTGATTTGCGTAAGTCCTGCTTAAACCATGCCGATTTCTCAAAAAACAAAATGAGGGATAATTATTCAATTCCCTTAAAAGAAGAGGGTATACTCTCTTCGTAACAAAGTCATAAATTATTAAGAGCATTTGGGTATATAGATGTTTAGGTTGTGAAGTTGTCCGCTCTTGTCTGTAGCATCAACCAACGAGCTTTATGTTTGTTTTTGTACCCCGAAAAGCAGAAAGGCGAAAGCATGCTGTGTCTGGCTCAAGTAGAGACTAAAGAATTTGTCGATCAGGCAGAACTGCGAATATTAGCTCGTCAGCGCTCTGAACACGCTTGGGCGATTGTCAATGAGCAAGACACTGTGTCCTGTGATAAAGCAAATCACTACGCACTAGGATCATTGGTCTTGCTGACGCTTTCTGATACTCGTGAAGTGCTGGATATCAGTGATGTCAAAGATTGGCTATTGGATATTGTGAAGACGTTGCTCGTCACAGGCATGACTCCGCAATTTTTGCAGCAAGAGTTTGAACGAACCGAACAATGGCGACAAAATCTCACCCTACAAAGCCAAGAGCTTGATCGCCGCGTGTTGGAGCTAGAAGCTCGGCGGGAGCAGCTTGAACAACTTGAAGAAACCTTAAAGCGAGAAAAAAAGCAGATGGAATTTTTAGCTGCCCAATATAGAGAACAAAATCAGTAGCTTCAGCGATATTCCTGAAGGTCAAAAACGCGCTAAGACAAACTATTGAATCTGTTATGAGCAATCTATAAGCGATCGCTATTTGGAAACATTGTCTTGCTGGCAAGCGGTACACAGTCCAAAAAATTCCAACATGTGATAGTAGATCTTAAATTGGTAGGACTGGTGAAGCTGACCTTCCAGATCATGAATCGGGCATTCATCTATCGGAATTGACTTACCACACTGAAGACAAGTTAAATGATGGCGATCTTCTTGAACGGAGCTATAGAGAGATTCGCCGTTGGGAACTGTCCTAGCTTGCACGATCCCTTGCAGTTTTAAGCTTTCTAGCGATCGATACACTGTCGCCAATCCCATCGGCAGATCACGCTTTCGTAATTCGACGTAAAGATCTTGAGCAGAAATTGATCGACCTAAAGTTTTAAGGAGTTCAATAATACGCTCTTGGCTGCGAGTGCGACGGAGGTTCATAAAAGCGGTAGCATCAGAACTGGACTATCGTTTGGAATCGGGTTGTGACCCAGAAATATCAGGCCCAAATCTATGTTACTCTTCGTCCGTCTGTTCTAGATCCTGCGGGAACAGCGGTGCAATCTGGACTAAAACATATGGGATATGACCAAGTGGAGCAAGTCAGAATCGGCAAGTATATCGAGGTAATCTTAACGGCTGAGAGCAAGACGGCAGCAGCAGGTCAACTCGATCGCATCTGCGATCAGCTACTCGCCAACCCAGTGATCGAGAATTACCGGATTGAACTGGCAGAAATTTCATCATCCATGAACAGTCATTCATAAGTATAGAGAAGTTTGGTCGCCAGCAGACCTCTACACCCGCACTTTGTACTTTGCACTCTAGTCCCATCCATCTAGCAGATTGGTGAGATCCACCTGAAAAACTTCTCCAAAGGTGGAAACGCGATCGCCCTGAATCAGCTTCCGCCCCCGCCGCGTTTCTACTTTGCCATTCACTTTCACTTCACCATCTTGAATCAGCAGCTTGGCTTGCCCTCCGGTATCAACCACCCCTTTAATCTTGAGAAATTGATCAAGCTTAATGTTTTCACTATCCGTTTTAATGCTTTCGCTATTCGTCATTGCCAGCTCTCGTTCGTCCTACATTTACTTCCACCCTACACTTTCACAACCTAAGTTTGTAAACGCGAGTAGCTGTTATCCATTGACCTGTTCGGCAACGTTGCCCAGTTTTGTAAGTTGAGACTTCGCCACCCCCAATCGCTGGCAAAGTCTCACCCACTTTTCTTTTATGACGAGCAACCACGCTTTCTTATCAATCGGTACAAGCCCAGGTTGTGATCTCGCAGTCGCCACCTCCACAGGATGAAATCGCTTGAGCTTTTGCTTCGGTTTCACTTTCGCTCCATCCCCAGCCAATGACCTTATCGTTCTCAGCAACCGCACCACAGGCATTTTTGAACCACACCCGCACAACACAATCAGCCTTGCCGCATTCTTTTAAGGAACTGGCTTCAGCCTGAGCGCGGGTTGGATAGTTGTAGGTATATCCCCATTGCCCCTCTTCATCAGTTGAGATTGCTCCATACATATCCTCAGCGGAAGCTGCTGTTGCCGAAAGAATTTGGATGGCGGCGATCGCCACTACAGCCAATCCTGAAGCTTGTGTCAATTTAGAAAAAAGCCGCATCGTAACCATCCTTGTTACTAAGGTGAATATTGGGTTTAACCCTCATCAAAGAATTCCCATATTCCCTAACCAAATCACGTTTAACGCTTGGAATTATTGCCCATGCTACGGTAATGGTTGATGAGTCTTGATGGCTTCAAATCTCTAATTTTTAGATAGTGCGTTTCGCGAGGCTCAACATACCCTACGCGATCGCATTTTTTCAATCGCTAATCATCAGTCTGCGATCACGATTATAATTAAAGCCTGTTGCATTGCTAAAACCCGTGACTATCACTCCTTTTCGTCCCAGTTCTCAGCCTGTTTCATCGCCTCAAAGTCCTGATGCTCTGGGAAGATTTGGCAAGTTTGGCGGCAAGTACGTTCCCGAAACCCTGATGCCAGCATTGGCTGAATTAGAAGCGGCTTTTTATCAGTATCGCAATGAGCCAGCCTTTCAAGCTGAGCTTCAAGGGCTACTCAAGGATTATGTAGGTCGTCCTAGTCCGCTCTATTTTGCCGAGCGGTTAACCACCCACTATGCCCGACCCGACGGTACCGGCGCACAAATCTATCTCAAACGAGAAGATCTTAATCATACGGGTGCCCACAAAATTAACAATGCCTTGGCACAGGTTCTACTAGCAAAGCGTATGGGCAAACAGCGCGTCATTGCTGAAACCGGAGCCGGACAGCATGGAGTGGCAACTGCAACCGTGTGCGCTCGCTTTGGATTAAAGTGCGTCATTTATATGGGCGTTCATGACATGGCGCGGCAGGCGTTGAATGTTTTTCGGATGAAGCTGATGGGAGCAGAGGTCTCTCCGGTGGAAGCGGGAACTGGCACCCTAAAAGACGCGACTTCAGAGGCAATTCGAGATTGGGTAACGAATGTAGAAAACACTCATTACATCCTCGGCTCCGTTGCAGGGCCTCATCCTTATCCGATGATTGTGCGCGATTTTCACCAAGTAATTGGGCAAGAAACCCGCGTTCAAAGTCAAGAAAAATGGCAGGGCTTACCCGATATCTTATTGGCATGTGTGGGCGGCGGTTCCAACGCCATGGGTCTATTTCACGAGTTTGTGAATGAGCCGTCTGTACGTCTGATTGGAGTTGAGGCGGCTGGCGAAGGGGTTGAAACCGGGAAACACGCTGCAACTTTGACTCATGGACGGGTTGGAGTCTTGCATGGTGCCATGAGTTATTTGCTTCAAGATGAAGATGGGCAAGTAGTTGAACCCCATTCAATCAGTGCTGGATTAGATTATCCAGGGGTTGGACCTGAGCATAGTTATCTTAAAGAATTGGGTCGGGCTGAATATTACAGCGTGACGGATCAAGAAGCGCTGAATGCATTCCAGCAGTTATCTCAACTGGAAGGGATCATCCCCGCGTTAGAAACTGCCCACGCGATCGCCTATTTAAAAGTCCTGTGTCCTCAACTCAAAGGTTCTCCTCGGATTGTAATCAACTGTTCTGGACGAGGCGACAAAGATGTTGAAACAGTTGCAAAGCTGTTGAATGCAACCGAAAAAAGTTAACGTTTTTCAAAAAAATTTACTAAATCCTTAACGTCTAGAGTACTTTTTGCTATTTTAGTGAAGCTTAGACGTAAGCAATTCTACGGGAGTTATACTCAGAATACACGAGTGAATGATGAGGAAAACTGGGAATTAGCCTTTCGTGAGTAGGTAGGTTTCGCAGTACTCAAACTACTTCTATTACTCTACGTATGATGGCTGTGAAGCCTTATCTCTAAGCGAGTTAGGTTGTTTTATCGTAAGCATTTCTGTGTGTTGAATTTGTAGACCTTAAATGTATCTACCTAAGTAATGTACTCAAGAAGTTTTAGTTATTTAGTAGAGTATTTTCAATGAAAAGTAAATCTTCTTCTGTAAACGGTGTTTCGACGGTAGCTTTATTCACAAAACGCTTATGTTCAACGTTTGGGTTTGCCGTCCTGGCTGCCATTTGGAGCACTAACGATCCTTATAACAACGGATCTCAAACTGATAGTGAATATCCAAAAGTAATCAGCTATCTGTCCCCAGAAAAGGGCGATTGAGATGAGGGATTGAGGCTACTTCAGCTTGATGAGCAATCACACTTTTTTGAGTTGAGCTAGAAGTTAGAGCCTTCGCAGTATGGAGAAGGGGACTTTTTGAGTGGCTTCCAGAGTAGCTCCTTGAATCGTTTTTTGGGCAAACAGGTAGTCTTTGTTTTGCCACAGGGGAATGAACGGTATATCTTTGGCTAACTGGTTTTGCAGGTCGGCAAATAGTTGTTTACGGTTCGCAGGATTTTGTTCTTGGCGGCTCTGGTTGATCAGTTGGTTGGCGCGATCGCTGTAATAAAACGACCCTTGCAGGAAGCTCGATCCATCTTCGCAGCCTGTGTCAGCCGACCCTTTGGTGCATTCCATAAACGGCTGAATGTAATTATCCGGGTCAAGAAAGTCAGGCGACCAATCGAGCAAAAAGATCGGGTATGCACCTTTATCTAGGTTTTTATAAGCAGTGGTGGACTCTACGCTTTTGAGGTCAATTTGCATTAGATCACCCAGTTTTTTGTGAGCGATCGCTCTTAGCGTCGTCACCGCCAGTTGGTCATTCACCAAGTTGGAGCGATACCAAAACTCTAGCTTCAGCGGGTTTGTCTTGGAGTATCCCGCTTGGGTCAACAGTTCCGTGGCTTTGGCAACATTGCGATCGCCGAATGCTTGAAACACTGGCTTTTGCACATCCAATGTTGTCGGAATCAAACTATAGAGCGGCTCGATTTGTCCTTGAAAAACCCGATCTTCCACCAGCGGACGATCCATAATCGCAGCGATCGCCTGCCGCACTTCCAGCTTATCCAACGGCGGCGATCGCAGGTTTAGTGTCAGGTAATTAATGCCGCTGCCCGACTCTTCCACCACTTGCCAGCCGTTGGCGGCGGCTCCAGCTTGCAATGTGCGAACTTGATTGACCGCAAGGTTTTGATAAGCAACATCCACCGCCCCCGTGCGAAAGGCATTGAACAGGTTGGCAGGACTGGAGAAAAACTGAATATCAATGCCCGTGTTTTCCGGTTTCTTACCCCAATATTGCTCAAAGGCATCCAGCCGCATTTGGTCGGTGCCATACTTGACCAATTTATAAGCTCCCGTCCCCACAAATATTTCCGACTGAAAAGAGCCTTTCTTGATCTCATAGGCTTTGGGAGAAACCGCACATACGCCCGAAAACGCCAGTAACGCCGGAAACGCCGCAAAGGGTTTGGTCAGTTGAATCGTTAGCTCATTGGTTGCCGTGGCTTTGACAGACTTGACCAAATCGGACAGCAGAAAGGCAGGAGAGCCGCTGTTTTGAATAAAGCGATTCAGGGAAAACGCCATCGCCTCAGCGTTAAACGGCGTGCCGTCATGAAACACAACTCCGGTTCTTAAGGGAATGGTGTAAGTCAAGCCATCACTGCTGATCTGAGGTAATGCGATCGCCAGTTGGGGTTCTAGTTCAGTGGTGCCGAGCTTGTAGCCATAGAGGCGATCTCCCAAGTTATACAGCAAGTTGCCAGCAAAAATTCCATAGGCATCCGCTGGATCAATCGTGCTGACAGAGGCAGTAGTTCCCAGCACAATCCGCCCAGTTTGATTCGCAGCTCTGGGTTCAGAAGTCGAGCGGCTACAGCCAAACACCAACCCACAGCAGAGGCAGCATAAGAGTAGAAATTGAAGGGGCGATCGCCCAAATTGACGCAGCATTAAACCGTTGACTCACCAAAGAAAAACCGTTGCAGTTAAGCATGGCACACTTGTGCTAATCCTTTGAGAACGCTCACAACTTAATCGCGATCGTTGTGTTAGCTGGTGGCAGCTATTATTTGGGGAAAACTATTTGCCCGACCGTTTCCGAATCGCTTCTGTCAGGATTTCAGCGGTTTCTGGAGTGTTTGGATAGGGATAAAGTTTACCCGTTCCATTTTCTGTTAATACGCGATGTGCGACTTTCCTGATTCCCCTCACCGTTCGGCTGAGCGCTCACGTCGAAGCCCTAAATCCCTCTCCCAGAGCGGGAGAGGGACTTTGACTGATTCTTGCCCCCCTTCTCCTACCTTGGGAGAAGGGGCTGGGGGATGAGGGCTGATCTTAGTTGCACATCAGGTGTTAATCGATCAACAAGAGCATGGAAAGCGGTCTCATCTTCTCAATGCTCCAAAACGTAAGTACGCAGATCGGCTACACTCATTAGCTTAAAATCTGGTGTCATGGTAGAAACCTCACTTTTCCATTCGGTCGTATTTCAATCTCAATTTCCTTACCAGATAGAATAAACAGATTAAGGACAGGGCTACAATCTTAGGTAAGTTGAGAAGAACTTATGCCATGCTAAATGTCAAACTCGATTTGGAAACAGAGGCTTACCTAATTGAAATGGCGAGTCGAGAAAAAACAACTCCCGAAGCATTGATAAAGTCCTTGATCCTTCAGCGTTGGGGAAGTTTGCAAACACCCAAGACAATTGTTGAACGTTTAGGCGGACATCCTGAACCTTTTTTACAAGATGCTCCACCGAATCTGTCAGAACGAAAACAGCGTAAACGAGCGATCGCAGATCATCTGATGAAACGTTATCCCCAACAATTTTCCCAATGAGCTACCCGACTGTCGCTCTGATCGATAGCGGAATTCTTGTTGCTTACTACAGTGCCAGAGATGATCACCATCTTAAAGTTTGCAAGTTTTTCGAGCAATATACGGGCAGACTGATAACAACCCTTAGCTGCATTACAGAAGTGATGTGGTTATTGAACTCTGATTGGCGGCTACAAAACCGTTTTTTGGATGGAGTCGCTAGAGAAGTCTTTGAGTGTTGTTCCCTGCTGCTGCAAGACTTTACCCGGATTGCTGAATTGAATGCCCAGTATTTTGATTTGCCAGCCGATTTTGCAGATCTATCCTTGATTGCTATTTCTGAGCGCTTAAATATTGCAGCCATTCTCACACTCGATAGTGATTTCGATATTTATCGCCGCTACCGGAATCAACCCTTTGACCGAGTTTCTCTGCCAACCTAGATGCCTGCCCTTGCCCTTATGAAAGCCAGCGAAGTTTTGAGACGCTACGCCAACCGAGAACGGGACTTGCGCCGCGCTAACCTGCGGGGGCAATCCTTTAAGGGAGATCTCTCCGGTGTGGACTTCAGCGAGGAGAGAAGCCGGAGGATGGAGCGTTAAAGAAGCTATCCAATACGGCTGTCAAAATTTTAAAAGGGACGATCGCGACGCTTCCCGACACTGCCAAACTTGCCGACGCTTGCAGCAAACTCCTACCGCTGATTCGAGGTGTGCTGGGCATCTAATTCCTGAAGCAATCCTTTTGTCACAGAATTGTCATGGCAACCGATCACAATAAAGAGGTTGAACCTCTAGTCATTGAGTTTGGCAATCAACCATGTTTCGTCTTGATATGTTTTCTAAGTCGGTAGCAAAAGCGTCTCTTTTAATCAGCGCGATCGCTGGCAGTGTTCTCGCAGCTTCGGTTCTGACCGCACCGACCTCGTATGAATCGCAGGCGATGCCACTGGATGCCCCTCCGACCAATGCAGAACCGTCTGACGTGAATCCTGGTGCTATCGCGATCGCCGCTGTGGGTGGCAGTGTGGCACTCTGCCTGGGAGTAAAGGCAATTGCGGATCGCAAACGTTCGCCGTCTGCCCGTCGTTCCGATGCCAATCCATCGCTTCAACCCCCACAGGGTGTCAGTTTCAATCGGGCGAGTCGCTCCCTACAACGCCAACTGCTGCTGTTGCTCCACGATGATCAAGCGATTGCCGAGCGACTATTCACGCAAGCCAGCCTCAGGCATCCAGGAGAAACTCCCAACTGGTACGCTGAGAAAGTGATTTATGACTTGGAGCGCGATCGCGGAGCGCGGTAATATCATCCTACAACTGGGCGGCGATCGCGATCGCCCTTGGAAAAATCCGATGTTCTTGCACTTGAATTCGGGTTTGCAAAGTTTCCAACGTATCATCGGGCAAAATCGGTACTGCCGCCTGCATCAAAATCGGTCCGCTATCCACTTCCAAGCGCACCAGATGAACCGTACAGCCGGTAATTTTCACTCCTGCATCAAAGGCTTGCTGAATGGCATGTGCGCCTTTGAAACTGGGCAGCAAACTGGGGTGAATGTTGATCACCCGATCGCGAAAGGCATTAATCAAACCATTCGTCACAATTCGCATCCAGCCTGCCATAATTACCCACTCCACATCATGGTCGCTCAGGGTTTGGACGATCGCCCCATCTAGCGCCTCCCGACTGGTAAAGTCACGGTGATTCAGCAGCACAGCGGGAATATGCCAACGTGCTGCCCGTTCTGCTGCTTTCGCATTGGGATTGTTGTAGATTAGGACGTGAATTTTAGCGTTGAGTTGGCGATTGACAATTGCTTGGGCGATCGCCTCAAAGTTACTACCGCTACCCGATGCTAGTACGCCCAGCTTCAGCGGGGCAATGTCGGGATTTAAAGGCAACTCACTATTCGGTGAGATTAGGCTGGGTGGATCATTGGATGCAGCAATCATGGACTCTTCAACGGAGATAACGGATCACGTTGATTATGCCAGCAGTTTTGCATAGCCAACGTTGATTACCGGATTAGGTATCTCGACGACGATCTCTCAACTCGCGCAAAATCCGGCGGCTCTCCACCTGCATTCCCCTAATATCGGTTTGCATGGAGCGAATATCATTGCTGTTCAAAGCGACCAACTGATAAGTTTCAACCCCCATCTGCACCAAATCTTCAACGCTTGCATACAAATCCGCGATCGCCGCTGTGTTAGCACTCACCGCTTGAGTCAGTTGGTTAAGCTGCTGCTGCTGCTGGTCAAGCTGTTGCTGAGCCGTTCGCTGACTCTGCGCTGTTTGCAGCAGTAACGATTCAATTAAATCTAAGCGATCGCTCGATTCGCTCATGGCAGTTGTCTTAACTCTGATCCTGGTTTTTCCAAAACCTCTTAAAGTATTTCTTTACCTGCATAGTCAACTTTTTCAGCATGACCCCAAAAGGCTTCTAAATCATAGAATTCGCGCTCTTGCGGCATCATCACATGCACAATCACATCGCCATAATCTAACAAGACCCAATTTGCGTCTCCTTGTCCTTCCATATGTTTGGGTAGGCGCTGCAAGTCTTCCTCCACGGCATCTGAGATGGAATAGGCGATCGCCCGAACTTGTACCCTAGAAAAGCCCGTGATAATGACAAAATAATCTGCTAAAAGAGAAACTGCCGTTGTTCTCAATAAAGTAACGTCTGCGCCTTTTCGATCCTCGGCAGCATGAACGGCACTCAGCGCTAGTTGCAAGCTAGAGTCTTCCATGGGTGAGATCGCCCCAGAATTTTCAAGAATAGAGGTTGGGGAAGTGTTGGGAGAATTTTGCATTCAGTGTTTCCTTAAGTGATTTCTTAATAGAGAAAGAGAAGCGACAAATTTAGCAGTACAAATTTAGCAGTGAGGTCAGAGACGTTGAATTGGGGAACAGATCAAACTTTATCGTTGAATACCATCACATCACATCAGAAAAATGAATGGACTAAGCGCTACTCAACTTTTTAGGCTTGTCGCCTTTAGTAGAAATTTGGGTCATTTGTAGTGCCCAATTACGGGTCTGCAAAACGCGAGGATGAATCAATGACCGAGTTGCAAACAGCGATCGCATCGAGTCTTCACAAGTCTGTAAAACGGCACGATATAAATTTTTGCGGCTGAGCTTACGGAGTTCGTTCAACTCAGAAGTGTCGCCCCGACCCGGCTCCATGCTATCCGCCAAAAACACAACACAGCTTAGCAGGCTCATGTCAGGACGACCTAGCGTATGGTTACGAATTGCTGCTAACACCTCGGTATCAACTACACCAAATTCATCTCTAGCCACGATCGCGCCCACGTCGGCATGAAGCAAATGAGGATTAATTTCATCAATTGGGTCAAGTTCTAGCCCATCTGCTTTTGCTAGTTCCAACAAACGCTTTGGCTTAAAATACTTTGCCAGATCATGCAGCAACCCAGCCTGAGCTGCTCGCTCCCAGTCTAGATTATGATGTTGAGCTAGTTGAATAGCGGTTTCTTCTACCCGAATGATATGGTTAAGTCGCTTTTCGGGCACGTTCTCACTTAACCAACTTAAAACTTGCGTGCGATCCAGCGGTTTTAATAAATATGTCGGTGCAAAGGCTCTAGAAGAGGGGTTAGATTCGCAGAGGAGTAATGGATGCAGCGCAGCATTCAAAGAACCGCAGTCTAGTGAATGTGAAGGATGACCCATCAATCCGAAATGCTCCTAACTCTTGCCAACATGATCAAACTACTTGAGCTGAAAGGTTTAGCTTAGAACTTAAGAAATAAGCTAGTCATATTCTAACCTAACCCCATCTTTTAGGAGTAGTGAGACAGCAAGGAGCCAAGGCAGCGACAGCCCTACTTGCGATCGCCGACTGCTTGCGTGCGGGAAAACTCCAAAGCTCTAGCAATGCGGATAGTGCCTTGGGGCGCAACGTAGGCAATTTCAGGATAGTACTGGGCGGGAGGATTTTCGGGCGCTCTGGCAACAAAATCAGCAATGCGGATCTGGTTGGGTTCCATTTGCAGCGCCATAATTAGGCATTGAGCATTGCCTTTTGCGCCTGCATGGGCAGTCCCTCGCAAGCGACCCCAAATAAGGATATCGCCCGTGGCAACCACGGAACTCCCAGGATTCAGATCGCCCAGAATGATGACGGTGCCATTGTGACGAACATCTCCACCAGACCGCAGGGTGGTTTGCAAATATAGAGGTTCTTCCATTGCCTGGGCAGATTCAGCGCCAGCAGGATTCAATTGAGCAATGGAGGATTGTTGCTCCACTGAGTAGCCAGTGGTGGCAGCGGCAACAGCGGTTTGGCGGCGGCTGGTGTAGACACGGGTGAGGCAGAGTTGCGCTTCGGTCAGGGCATCAGCGATCGCCTGAAGTTGGCGACCATCCAGTAAGCGATCGCGGGCAATCAAATGCACCGATGTATCTGCCTGCCACAGACGCTCCCCCGCATTCAAGCGCTGTTTAAGCTGCTGCAACACCTCTGACCAGGTTAAAGAACTCGCAGGATTCTCCACTTCCGATTCAACTTCCGGCGGCAGCATCAGCAACAGTTTGCCATCCTCACTTTTCAGCCGAACCTGAAGGTCTCGTTCCTGCAAACCCTCGGCGGGCGTATCAGAGTTTGCTGCCGTCAGAACATTGTTCTCCAAATCAAGAACGATTAAAGCTGTATCTGGCGTGCTATCAGAAATCGTTGGGATAGAGGAGGGAACGGAAGTATCAGAAGTCATAGATCAAGTATTTTGTGGCAGGCTTTTTGTGGTGAGCGTTTGCCGTGATTTTAGCGTCCCAGAGTGTGCCCTCGCACAATAACCTGGAGGCAACCATTATAGGCAGGCACGTGAAAGTTAGCGTGAATTCTGGGTTAAAAGTGATTTGGATAGGACTTACGCCCTCGCCCCCTAGATCCCCCAATTCTGGGGGACTTTGATCTCCAGATCCCCCAGAATTGGGGGTTGGGGGGCAAATTTCGATTGATTTGCGTAAGTCCTGTTGGAGTGAGAAGTGGATTATGGCAACTTCTGATTTACGGCTGCCGAAAAATTCCAAATACTGAGGTAAATCCATGCAGAAAGGTCGTGCCGCCAACAGGTCCAATTTCACCATTACAAAAAAAGCCACTCAGAGGAAGATTGGGCAAGGAGCGATTGAACAAGTGAGAATCGAAATCAGATTCGCCGTAAAGTCCCTCGCCCCTACCCGTGCAGGAAAACATCAAGGCTCCACTGCCGGACAACGTATGAGCCGGATGGCTAGAGGTATAGCGGAGTAATAAAGTTTCCAGGTCTTCTGCGGAAGCTTTGGCATCGCGTAGATGAAACTGAACGCGTTGACCAGGGCGAATGCGATCGCCAATTGCGATCGCTCCCACTCTAGGATCGACTCCAATCAACTGCCGAATCAAAAAATCGCCCTGTTCCAACGTTTGCTTAAACTCACTTTGAGCAACGCCAATAAATAATGAGTGCTGCGCCAACTCGCGATCGTCCTCACTTAGAGTTTGGATTAGGTCTTGCAGCACCTCCAGCGGAGTCCCTTTCTGAGACACCTTTGCCCTGCTTCCCGCAGACGCGAAACTTAGATCTGCTTGATCGAGCGCCAGCATGATGTTTCGTTCACCCTCAGTCACCAAGTAAGGCTGACCAATAGGACGACATCCTTGTGCCACGATCGCGTCTAGCGCAATATTGCCGCTGAGTGCCACCCCAACCATTCCTTCGCGATGCAGGCAATCATCACAAAAAATTCCGCCAGAGTTGGTGATACTACCGCTGACCAAGCCGCCAATTTTGGTAGAGTCTGCATAAGCAAAATCTAGTCCTTGCAATAGGTCATTCAGTCGTCCAAAAGACGGGTCGCACAGCAGCACAAACTGAGGCTGCTCAGCCGGGGAAATTCCGATCGCGTCCACCCAAGCCGTTGGAGAACTATCCAAATCCGGTAAGTCTTCGGGTGATAAATGAAACGTATGGACGTGAACCTCCGGGAGTGATGCCAACATTAAAGTTAAGGCAGGTTCTCCTTCTACTTCATGAGGCTGTCCCTGGTGATCCATTCCCGTAATTCCTGCCCCTCCGCAGCCAATCAAAGGCACCCCCGGTAGATGCTCTTGCAACAAAGGCATTAATCGAGAATATTCACTGGCAAAGGCAGACGAAATGAAAATCAATGCCAAGTCAGGTGAAGTTTGCAGCGCTGATTGGGTCTGCTGTACCACCTCCGCGATCGCCGATTCCAAAGAAGGACGAGTCGATAAAAAACTTGCCCACTTCATTTTCATTTGTTTTCTTTGCGGTTCTGCCATTGCAGTGTCCCCCATTGAACTGACCTCATAAAACTAGTATGGATTGTCAAACTGCCTCTATTAAACTGCCTCTATCTGAGGACTTTTTATCATTCATGCAGTATCCTCGCAAATGGGGCTGTAGGAGATATTCTTGCAAAAAATAGGATGAAAAAACCGTCATCGAACTATCAATTCCAGCAAAGCCTTTACTTAAGGAAGGGTGACTTCACGTTACACTGGCTATTGGGACTCAGTTAGGTATTTACCTTCTGTACCCTAATTGGTACCTGAACGATTGATCTGTTCATCATTCTTGCTCTTGACAGAGCGGGTTTATCGCTGGCGGTTGAGGTAGCTCACCACACTCTTAATCTCCTTAAAAAGTTGTCTGGAAAGTATCCATCATGAGCGACATTAAGCAAAAAATTGAAGAAGAGCTACAAGAGGCTCGCGAAGTTTGCGATATCAAAGGGGGCACCTCACCAGAGTGTGCTGCTGCTTGGGATGCAGTTGAAGAATTGCAAGCAGAGGCTTCTCATCAGAAACAAGTGAAGCCCAAAAACTCCCTTGAAAAATATTGTGATGATAATCCTGAAGCTGCTGAATGCCGCATTTATGACGATTAAACATATTTTTTTCTGGCTATGGGTTGATATATAGTCTCCCAAGTTTATAAAGTAGTTTGGATGCTGATTTGCATTCAGGCTACTTTATTTTTTGCGATCGTTTCTTGTTTTTTCTATTCGTTATGCAAAGCCCATCTTGGCTACCTTCTCTCGTTTGGACTGATTATCGACTGGCTGTTTTGTTCACAGTCCTATTTCCGCTAGCGCTACTCATTTGGGCGTTTGTTCAAAAATCAGAGTCGATTCAGCACTTGCTGATTATCTATTGGCGGGTTGCTAGCCTACTTGTCATTACGGTAGGGTTACTCATCGCCGCAATTCCCTTAGGTTTTTTGACGGGTTGGAGTGCCAGAATTCTGATCCCGCTGTCCTTATGGTTTTGGGTCGATTTGAATTACGAGATCAATGAACAACCCAAGAGTCAATTGAAGCTGGCGTTTAGCTCATGGCGGTGGGGCGTAACGCTTTACAGCATCCTGGGCGCGATCGCTGCAATTCCTGCGCTTCAATGTGCATTTTTGCCTTCTAAGCAAATGATCGACCAGCCACTCTGTAATATTTGGCTCCAACCACCCTGGATATTTCAACAATATTTTATGGGTGGCATGAAACCTTACACCATTGGGCTACTATCCACCCTGGCGTTAGTCATTTACATTTTGTATTTGGGTTATTTTGTGTTTGTCCGGTTTGGCAAACAGGGACGTTCGGCAACGGGCGTGTGAGGGATAGTCATAAACTTGGCGTGTAAACCACCGTGAACAAACTCTTGAGGCTAGAGCAATATACTCTCAAGCGACCCCAAGAGTTGCTGCTCGTCCAGGCAAGCATTGATGATGAACTGGACGAAGTGGTGATTTTTAAAGGGTTTTCTAGCTCTTTGACCCGTTCGACTGCGTTTGATCCCGATGTGCCTGTGCTACCAGACACCGCTGATATTATTGCGATCGATCGCCTCCGCAGTCCCTACAATCCCGACGCACCTCAATATATTCAGCAAGGGCTGAGTTGGGAGGAGATCGAGCCATTGTTGAACCAGCTAGGAATTTAGTCCGGATCGAAGTAACCTGATGTGCAACTAAGATCAGCCCTCATCCCCCAGCCCCTTCTCCCAAGGTAGGAGAAGGGGGGCAAGAATCAGTCAAAGTCCCTCTCCCGCTCTGGGAGAGGGATTTAGGGCTTCGACGTGAGCGCTCAGCCGAACGGTGAGGGGAATCAGGAAAGTCGCACATCGCGTGAAGTATGAAAGATGGAACATAGAAAGGTGATGGGTGATCCCTAATAGGAATTCACCTTTTTTTAGATCTCTGCCATCTTTCAGGCGGCTTTTTCTAAAGAAAGTGTTATCTTCCTCTGTGTGTAGTGTGCGGAGTTAATCTATGGTTTCGTCCCCTGTCAGATTGCAGAAAGTGGGCAATATTGCTCTACCTTCGGAGTCCTTGGGTTATAAATTGCCTGAAGATACAGGCCCAATAGTAGCGGATGCGGTGAGTACGGGTTTTGCGATTGGAACGTTACCCTTACCTGAAAGCAGACTGTTTGGCACCGATGGCATTCGGGGGCGGGCGGGAGAACTGCTAAGTGCGCCGTTGGCATTGCAGGTTGGGTTTTGGGCAGGACGGGTTCTATTGGCAAATGCCGCTGCGATCGGTCCGGTGGTGATTGGACAAGATTCTCGAAATTCTAGCAGTATGCTGGCGATGGCGCTGTCTGCGGGGTTGACGGCTGCCGGATTGGAAGTGTGGGATTTAGGATTGTGCCCCACGCCAGCAGTTGCTCAG
>Ga0209181_10005604_pt1 | contig 18006 bp, 16 predicted proteins | sample MAT05_FD_187208 | JGI IMG/M metagenome (GOLD analysis project Ga0209181, IMG submission 187208) | Freshwater microbial communities from Lake Fryxell liftoff mats and glacier meltwater in Antarctica - MAT-05 (SPAdes) (version 2) | ecosystem: Environmental > Aquatic > Freshwater > Ice > Liftoff...
CAACGTTACTCGACTTTTTTGTCGGACAGCCGAACGCATGGGTTAACAGTTAAAGAACTTTTTATTATAGATTCTACTACTATCCGGCTGTTTAGCGACATATTAAAGGGGGTAGGCAGAAACCCAATAAATGACGGTAAAAAGAAAGGCGGATTAAAAGTTCATATGCTTATTGATGCTGTTCAGTCAGTGGGGAAGTTTATGAAAATAACTGCTGCAAAAATGCACGATAAAAACTTTTTGAGCGAAATTCAGGTTCCTCAATACAGTGTGTTGGTTTTTGATAAGGCGTATAATTATTACAAACAGTTTAACGAGTGGACGGGAAAGAAAATTTATTTTGTTACCCGCAAAAAAAGTAATGCTGTTTACACGGTATTAAAAACTATAAGCGAAATAATATTACCAAAGAAGCAGGCCGGGGTATTAAAAGAAGAGGAGATTGAGGTAACCTACAAAGAAAAGAAAGTGTTGATAACATTGAAGCTAAGCAGAATATGTTATCAGGATGAAAAAGGAAGGCAGTATGTATTTATTTGTAACAATTTTATAATTACGGCACAAGAAATAGCTTTGATTTATAAAAAGCGCTGGGGTATAGAATTGTTGTTTAAGAAAATGAAGCGAAATTTTCAGTTACATTACTTTTATGGTGAAAATGAAAATGAAATCCGCACACAGGTGTGGTGCACATTAATTGCACAATTACTTTTAACGGCGTTACAAAAAAAAGCGGATGTGAAAAAAGCATTTTTAACAGTGGCAACTTTAGTACGTATTCACTTAGTTAGTATGTTGGATGTTTATGAACTATTAAAAAATACGGGACGAAGCTGGGTTAAAGCAAAGGCTAACAACGCTGCACTGCCTTCACTTTTTCCAAAATGACCGGGGGGGCTTCTTTTAAAATAAATTTACAATACAGTAAAACCAATACTTTCAGCCGATAAAAATTAGATTTTGAATTTTAGTCGGTTGACAGTGAAAAAAAATCATTTACCGAAAAACATTTTTACTGCGGCACTGAAGCCGAAAGCTGGTATGGATAATGGATAAAGTAAGGTAATCAAAAACAGTCTTCAGCATAAGCCGCTAAAGGGTGAAGAAATTTATTTAATCGCAGCCAATTTTAAAATTCAATTACCACGAAAAATATAATTTTTCATAGCCTTGTAAAAGAGATTTAAACAAAAAAGCCGTCCTGTTTGGGACGGCTAAAATATCTATTTAATAAAATTAAATTCTAAAGTGAGCGAAAGCTTTATTTGCTTCAGCCATGCGGTGAGTATCTTCTTTCTTCTTGAAAGCTGCACCTTCACCCTTGCTAGCTGCAACGATTTCGTTGGCTAATTTGTCGGACATGCTACGCCCATTTCTGTCGCGGCTATACTTTACCATCCATTTGATGCTCAATGAAACTTTTCTATCAGTACGCACCTCAGCAGGTATTTGAAAAGTAGCACCACCAATACGACGACTACGAACCTCAACACCTGGTGTGATATTACCCAAAGCTTTTTTCCAAATTTCATACCCACTTTCTCCGGTAATCTTAGTCACTTTATCCAAGGCATCATAGAATATAATATAGGCTCCACTTTTTTTACCAGCCCACATTAAATTATTTACAAAACGGGTAACTAATTTGTCGTTGAACTTTGGATCTGGTGCTAACGGTATTTTTTTTGGTTGTGTCTTGCGCATTGTTGTTTATTTATTATCGTTAAACGATAAACGTGAAACGTGAAATATTAAATTATTTTTTGGCTTTTACTCTCTTGGTACCATATTTACTACGGCTTTGCTTACGATCTTTAACACCTGCAGTATCTAAACTACCACGAACGATGTGATAACGTACACCAGGTAAATCTTTTACCCTGCCGCCACGGATCAATACAATGGAGTGCTCCTGCAAATTGTGTCCTTCACCTGGAATATAGGCAATAACCTCAATTTTATTGGTTAAGCGAACCTTGGCTACCTTACGCAATGCGGAGTTTGGTTTTTTAGGGGTAGTTGTGTACACCCTTGTACATACTCCACGACGTTGCGGGCAAGCATCTAAAGCTCTTGATTTGCTTTTGGCTCTTATTATTTCTCTTCCTTTTCTAACTAACTGTTGAATTGTAGGCATTTTTAACCCTTTATTTTTTGGACGGCAAAGGTAGTAATTCTCGCTTAAAAAAGAAAAATTAATAATTATTTTTTTTTACTTTTTCAATAGGTTCTTAATTCTACCTACTAAAACAGCTAAAAACTAAAGGAAAATAATTTTTTCTGAAAATTGTTCATTGGTATTTAAGTTGAAAATCTTCAAAACATAAATTCCTTTGCCAATTGTTTTACTTCTTGGTATTTGTAGCACATTATTATTAACGGTTATAAAACTAGTTTGGTAAACCGCCTGGTTAAGCAGGTTTAACAAGGTTACCTTATATTCGCTCTTTGTCGTTGAATTAAAATTCACTGTAAGTATATTGGATACCGGATTAGGGTAACATTGTATTTTACTACTGCCCGAGCTTCTATTGATTGAGATAGAATTGCTATTTCCAACAGAATTGTCTCTGTAAAGCAATTTCAGCCTGTAAAGATTTTTTCCCAATCCGGGTTTGGTATCTACGAATTCATATTGTTGTGATGTAGGGGAATTAGCTTTTGGATTTATCCTGCCGATTTCTGTATAATTGTTGTCGTTATTACTTCGCTCAATAATGTATTTTTTCAGATCTGCTTCGTTGGCCGCATTCCAGTTTAACCTGACCTGCTCATTTACCAACTTGCCTGCAAAAGACGATAAGTTAACCGGCAATATCATGTAACATAGCCCGGTTAAATTATAAACATAAGTTCTTTTAACGCAACCATTATTTACGGCCAAATGACAAATAAATGTGCCGGTATCACTTGCAGATAAAAATGGAATAAATACGCTGTATCCAGAACCAATAAAAGTACTGTCTGTACTATTATATTTCTCTTTTCTAAACCAGGAGTAAGTTGAGTTGAAAATGGTATCTACAGATAATGTGGTTGTACTCTGGAAACAATTACTATCTACAAATATTTTATAGTCGGCCAATGGCAAAATGCTGGCATCTCCCAGCGTTGCATTTCCACAGGCATCCAGTGCACGTAGCCTAACCAATGAATAATTAATTCCATTATCAATTGTAAAAACGGGGCTTGCTTGCGGACCTTGAATGATAGACGGACTTATAGGAGAACTACCGATAATTTCATAAGAAAAAGGCCCTACACCATTGTTTGCTACAGCTCCAATACTGAATCCGCTAACATCGCACTGGTAAGCGGAAGAGCGGTTTAAATTTGGATAATAATAAGGATCTATTTTAACCGTATCATATAAAAATCTGTTACAGACATCATTCACTTTATAACTTACAATATAAGTTCCGGTTCCTAAATCGTTGAAGGTAAATACTCCCCCTGAAACTGAATTAGGCACTAACTGCGGAGAAAGCGTAGCACCGTTCTTTTTGATAATCCGTACGGTAAAAATGCCCATATTGGTGCTGGTAGTTAATTGTATTTTTCCGGAACCATTTTGCCAGGCGGCACTTGGACATTGCGCAAATACAATAGCAGAATGCGTTACAATACTTGCAGTTGCTGATGCCTGAATGGTATCTGCAACGCCACAAAAATCAGTTGCAATAACTGTGTAGGTTTGGCCGGTTTGGGTGCCGGGGATACTATCGATATTAATACTGCCTGAATTGTAATTTTTTTCAAAAAACAAACTACTGTCTGGATTGTAAATTTTGATATTTACCGGCAGATTTTCCCCTGACACTGTAATACCAAAGGAGGAGTATCCATAAGAACAAGATTTATACGAGTTGACTGCTAATGTGACCGGTTTTGGCCAGGAACTAAAACATCTTATTATAGTGGTGTCATAACAGGTATTCACTATTTTGATGCAATAATCACCATAAATTAAATTAGTAAAAGTACCAGTCGAATTACAATTTACCAATACATTACTTGCATTATAAATGCAATATTGTGGGTTTGTAAGGTTTTGTTGATTGGTAATTGTTGCTTTAAAAGTTGTACAAGTTTTATCTAAAATAGTCACATTGTTTCTAACAGATGGTGTGGGAGGCGATACAGTAAAGCAATTTGTAAAAAGTGTATCAGGGCAATTGTTTTTTGCTTTCAAACAATAATAGCCATAAGCCAGATTATTAAAAAGACCGGTAGTGTTGCAGCTAACGAGCAAGCCTGCCTGATTGTAAAGACAATATTGAGCAGCAGTCAAATTATTGCTATTGCTTTTTACGGTAAAAGTTGAACAGTTCTTATTGCTGATGGTTACGGTCAGGTCATTTGCAATAACAGCAATCCCTACGCTGAAGCACCTGGATATAGTGGTATCATAACATGGATCATAAACAGTTACGCACTGATTACCCGGTGTAAGATGATCGAAAATGCCTGTATTATTGCACCGGATTAATGCACCAGAAGTATCGTACAAACAAAAGATGGGTGAAAAAAGGCTATCTCCGCCAATAGTAACAGTAATATTGTTGCAATCAACGTAAGACGGTGTAATTGATAGCGGAATAACTGGTCTTGGCTTCTTTACTGTAAAGCATCGCAGGATCGTGGTATCCCTGCATCCGTCTTTTGTTTTGATACAATAACTACCGTATGCTAAATTGTTGAATACGCCAGAACTATTGCAAACAACCTGCACATCAGCCGAATCAAACAAACAGTAGGTTGGATTTGTAAGCCCTATTTGCCCAACAATAGCCGCCGAAAATGTAGTGCAGTTTTTGCTATAAATATTTACATTATTACCAATAAATATAGGCGGAGGGCTAACCGTGAAACATCTGGAAATAGTAGTATCAAGGCAGGAGTCATGCGCTTTAATACAATAGCGGCCATAGGTTAAATTATTAAACACTCCGGTAGTATTGCAACTTATTTGCACGTTGTTACTATCATACAAACAATAATCAGGAATAAAAAAGTTTTTCAAATTGGTTAAAGAAGCAGTAAAAGTTAAACAGTTTTGATTACTAAAATTTACGGTGGCTCCTACTGACGCATTAAACATCAATGAGGTGTTACCCTTTTTAATGATGCCACATCCATCTTTTGCTATGATATCTACGGATGAAATTCCGGAAACATAGGCGGTAAAAGTAGCTGTTGCAGACCATACTGTGTCACCCGGTTGCCTTACCAATCCATACGTAAAACCTGGTATTGCACCTAATGTACTTACATTTCCCCTGCTATCAACTACTTTGATAAATCCCGATGCTGAATCACATGATATTTTGTTGAAGGCATAAGCATCAATCCACCAATTGTAGTTATTAATTGTAATACTTCTTGTTTGAATTCCGCCGCAGGAGTCTGTCATTCTGATACGATAATCTCCGCCAATCAAATCTGTAAAAATCCCACTATTATTAGTAGTACCAACGCCCATCGGGGAAGGAGCTACAATGGTGTACGCAAATGGTTCCCTTCCAAATTGCTGTCCATTCACCGTAATACTGGCATTACTTCCATTATCACAGCTAACATGAACACCTGACAGTGTAAAACGTGGATCCTTGTAACTTCCTGCAACAACTACATTGCTTTGGGCAATCGTACAGTTGGTTGATATATCGTTTATTGTTATTGTATAAACACCTGCCGATAGTCCCGTGATGGAATCACTTGTTGTGTAGTTAGAATTGACTGGGCCTGCGGTTTTGTATTTGTAAGCGCCGGAACCCCCGGTCACAAAAACTTTGATAGATCCAGTAGCAGCGCAGCGGGATTCGTAGGTAGCGAAGGTAGCCTTCAATGAATCACAAATCTGCCCATCTGTTGACTTGGGTAAAATAGTACAAAAACATATTGCTATTTGTACAAAAAAGTAAATTTTTTGCATAGTTCATAGGTTTGGTTCAAAAAAAAGATTTAGAACACGGAATTACGGATTAATGAGAACCTAATAATATAAACGAACATTTAGCAATTTTATTGGCCTAATATTTTTATTAAAGTAAAAATACCAGACAGTAATTTCCTTTTAAAAAAAGTAGGCATCCTAAGTAGTAAACCTACCCCAAAAAAAGTAAATCAACGTTCCCAAACAACAACTAGCATGAGAAAATCCCGTACTTTTTTTACTTGTCCCTCTTTGCTTCCAATTTACATATATTCATAAAAAAGGGGCAATAAAATTTGCCCCTTTAAATTATACTTAAACTTTATACAGCCAACCATATAAGTCTGGCTCAAGGCCATATTTAATTGCATCCATTCTTCGCTTCACTTCCGGGGCAACCGTCCATTTTTCCACGTCAAATTTCATACTAAAATCCCTGTATTTCAATTCTTTGATCAATGATATGGTAGCTGCAGTTCCTGTTCCAAAAATCTCATTTAAACCACCAGCATTATATGCCTCCTGTATCTCATCTATACTCAAGGCTCTTTCCTCCACCTGGTAACCCATCTCTTTTAATAGTACAATAGTACTATCCCGCGTAACACCTTCCAAAATAGTTCCCGATTCCAAACCAGGTGTAATGGCTTTACCTCCAATTATAAAAAACACATTCATCGTGCCACATTCCTGTACGTATTTATGTTCAAAAGCATCCATCCACAAAACCTGATCGAAGCCCAATTTATGTGCTTCCGCAGAAGCTATCAAAGAACCTGCATAATTACCCGCTGCTTTGGCAAAACCATAACCGCCTTCCACCGCACGTACATATTTTTCTTCAACATGAATGCGCATGGGCGTAGCGTAGTAAGGACCTGTAGGACTCAGTATAATTAAGAATTTGTATTTACTACTTGGTTTCACTCCAATTGCTTCATCGGTAGCAAACATAAAAGGACGGATGTACAGCGCATGATTCGGCAGGTTGGGTATCCAGTTGCGTTCAATGTCAATCAATACCCTTAATCCTTCTATAAATATCTCTTCCGGTACAGCAGGCATTTGCATTCTTTCAGCAGATATATTAAACCTTTTGAAATTATCGTACGGTCTGAAAATTTGTGGTTTACCTGCCTGGTCTTTATAAGCTTTAATACCCTCAAAAATTGCTTGTCCATAATGCAAAGCTGCCAAAGATGGATCCAATTGCAACGGTTGGTAAGGTAATATTTGTGGCGTTTTCCATTCACCTTCTTCATAATCAACTTCCAACATGTGATCGGTAAAATATTTACCAAATGGTACATTTTCCAAACTGACACCTTCCAGTTTACTGTATTCTACTTTAGAGATATTAAAATCTGCTGCTGCTGTCATATTCCTTAATTTTACAGCAAAGAAACAAAATAAAATACAGAGTAAAGTGCCGTTTTATGAGTTTAAATAATATTCAACTACCTCCTATTGTTTTACAGGAACTTTTTAAAAATGCCTTAATTGATTTAAAAACGGAAGAAAAGCAAGTACAAAAAAGCAGTTCAAATGGATTTGCCACCCTCGGAAATAATCGCAGGCGTATATTGATAATGGTGAAAAGTGAGGATACATTGTATCTGCTTGATGAGCAATTAAATTTTTTAATGGGAATTTTAGCAGCCTGCAATTTAACCATGGATGATGTCGCTATTCTAAATATCAAAAAGAATAAATCAGTTACCTATAAAACTGTGGCGAATGAATTAAAATCAGAAAAAGTATTTTTATTTGGCGTAGCGCCCGATGAAATTGAATTGCCAATCGATTTTCCAAATTATCAAATTCAGCAATATAACAACCAGGTTTATTTAACGGCGCCTACATTGTCCCAATTCCAAGACAACAACGTTGAAAAAAAGAAACTTTGGAATTGCCTGAAACAGATTTTTTCTATATAATTTTTTATGAATACACTCATTTTTGCCACAAATAATCAGCATAAAGTTGATGAGGTAAGACAGGTTTTAGGAAGCATGTTTGATATCATTACCCTAAAAGAAGCCGGAATTGATATTGATATTCCTGAGCCGCATGAGACGTTGGAAGCCAATGCTACAGAAAAGTCTACTACTATTTTTAACCTTACCCAACAAAACTGCTTTAGTGAAGACACAGGGTTAGAAGTAGATTGCTTAGATGGAGAACCTGGCGTAAAAAGTGCACGGTATGCAGGCGATGACAGATCCTTTAAAGCAAATATTGAGAAATTACTTCGTGCAATGGGAAATACAGAAAGTAGAAAGGCCCGATTTAGAACTATTATCTCATTAATGATGGATAAGAAGGAATACCAATTTGAAGGAATCTGTGAAGGGACAATAATATCAGAAGAAAGAGGTAAGGAGGGATTTGGATATGATCCGGTATTTATTCCAGAAGGCGCACATCTGACTTTTGCTGAAATGTCTATAAAGGAAAAAGGCGAATTCAGTCATCGAAAAAAAGCAATGGACAAACTTATTTCATTTTTACAGTCGAAAAAATAATTTGTAATAACCAAGCTGATGGCCAGAATAAAAATTGACATACCGGATAACGAGATTGCAGCGATTCAAATAAGGGTTCGGATTGGTGATATCAATTATGGAAACCATGTGGGTAACGACGCTTTTGTTGCAATTATTCACGAAGCCCGTTTACAGTGGTTGCAACAAAATAGCTTTACCGAAATGGACGCTGGCGGAACTGGCCTGATTATGAGCGATCTTGCCATTGAGTTTAAAAATGAGTCTTATTATGGAGAAGAAATTTCGGTTAAAATTTACTGTGGGGAAATTGCAAGGGTGAGCTTCGATTTGTATTATCAACTTGCAACAGAAAGAAACCAGCAGATCGTTTTACTAGCTAAGGCAAAAACAGGAATGGTTTGTTTCAACTATCAAATAAAAAAAGTATCGCCTGTAACCGCCGGATTAATAAAAGTCTTACATCCTGCTTAATCTATTATCCGTTCCATATTTTCCAACTTGCCTCTGCCTGTATCAATAGCATTTCATAACCATTTTCAATTGTGGCACCCATTGCCTCTCCTTTTTGCAAAAATAAAGTTTTGGCAGGTTTGTAAACAAGGTCGTACAAATAATGATTCCTGGTTATTAAATGATAGGGTAATTCGGGAGTTGCGTTTTCATTCGGCGACATTCCTACTGGTGTACAATTAATAATAATCCTGTTTTCATCCATTACTTTTTCGTCAATGGCACTATAATTTATAAATCCCTCATTCAATATTTCATTTCGTGTAACCACCAAATATTGGATTCCTAATTTCCTAAGCACATACTGCACTGCCTTTGATGCACCTCCGGTTCCCAATACGAGCGCCCTTGTATGAGATGGCTGTAAAGCTTTAATAAATGATTGCTCAAAACCAATGATATCGGTATTGTAAGCAATCAGCTTTTTACCGGTGATTTTTATACTATTTGTAGCCCCAATAAATTGTACTTCTTCTGATTGTTCATCTACAAAAGGCAGCACCTGTTCTTTGTATGGTATAGTAACTCCCAATCCTTTTAAATCCGGATTGACATCTAATATATTATTAAATTCAGTGATTGTCTTTATTGGAAATGCTTCAAAGAAACAATCCTTTAAGCCTTCCCGCTCAAATTTTTCAGTAAAATATTGTTTTGAAAAAGAATGCCCCAATGGATAACCTATCAAACCATATAGTTTCATTATGCCATTTCTTTGTTGAGATATAATTCAAATGTGTCACCTCTTAAACCAATTCGCATGGTCTCTAATGGAATTACTTCCGTAGGAGCAATATTTCCAAGATTGACATTGCAACCAATGAGTTCTAAAAAGTAAAGCTGCTGGGCCTTTTGAGGAGCTTCCCATAATATTTTTTCTTCGGGAATTTGGGTCAATATTTCCTGCACCAGCCCTTCTCTAACTTCACCTGTTCCCCGGTAAATACCAACATTTCCAGCTTCCCGGGCTTCTGCAATCACATAAGTTGAGCCAGCTTCCAACTCTGCTTTCATCAGTTCAATCCATTTATACGGCGGTATTATATGAGCAGCATCTTTACTGCCAACTTCACTTAAAACAATACCGTGTTTGGTTAATTTTTCAATATAACCGCATTTTTCAGCATGTGGAATAGAGATAGAGCCATCACTCACCTCCATATAGCTTACTCCAAATTCCTTACACACGTTGATATAATCTTCAAATTGATTTCTTACTAAAAAGGCTTCGAATAAAGTGCCTCCAAAATATACAGGGATATCGTAAGATCTGTAAACTTCCAATTTTTCTTTCAGGGTGGGAGTAACATAAGAGGTACCAAAACCGAGCTTTACAACATCTACATGAGGATAAGAAACACTCATGAAATTTTTTGCTTCCTGAACACTTAACCCCTTATCCATTACCATAGTTATACCATGTTCACGTGGCTTTAAAGTACGTTCCGGGATCTGCGTTAAATTGAAATTCATATTGGTTATTTTTTGATGGCGCAAAGATAACCATTGAGGGTTAATGTAAGTACCGAAAAAAGGGAATTTAGAAAATGGGGGATTATATAGATTTACTTCGCTTATAACGGGCAATAACATCTACAACCAACTGGCTTTGTAGTATGGAAGGATTTAATTCAATTAATTTCTTTAAAAGCTTAGGATTTTTACTCATACCGTCTTCTAACTGAAGAATCCCCTCTTTTATTTTGCCGAAAGCCAATAAAAAAGCACTCTTATAAAAAATAAAAATTACCTTATTATTAGTATTTGAAATTGCATGTTCAACATATTCCAATCCTTCTTCAAAACAATTGGCCTGATAAAGACATTTTAAAAGTTCCAACCATCCATTGGCATTTTTAGGCTTAGATCGTACCACATTTCCAAAATATTGAATGGCCTCTGTGGTTTTGCCCTGTTCCATAAAACATTGGCCCAAAGCAAGATTGTATTCAGGCTGCATCCGGTGAATTCGTGTTGCAATTTGAAGGTTCTTTATGGCACTTTCCCAGTGCCCTTCGTTCATATATGTGCAGGCTATTTTGTAATACAATTGAGTATCTTCCTGGTTGAGATGAGTGGCTTTTCTATAATGAAATCTTGCCTGGGCATATTTTTGAAGCTTGTCAAAACAATGTCCGATAGCCTCATAAATAACGTCTTCTGGTCGGGCAAGCTCCAGCACTTTTTGCAATACCTCAATTGCTTCTTTATATTTCCGGAGCCTCAGGTAAGCATCTCCCATATTGCGCAGGGCATAATCAAATTTTTCATCAATAGCTACTGCGTATTGGTAAGCATCAATGGCTTTTTCATATAATTTAATTCCCTGATATGCAGCAGCCAAATTGAACCAAGCCAGTTCACTAAAGGGATGATCCTCAATTATTTGTTGGTGCAGCCTTATACCCTCTTCATTACGACCGGTGAAGTCTGTCCAAAAACATATTTTGTGCAAGGCTTCTTCATTATTGGGATCAATCTGCAAAATTAATTGCAGACAATCAAAAACCTTATCAAAATTTTCATAATCATCATATACATCTGCCAATTCAAAAAGAAGTTCTACTTTTTCATCTCCCTCAAAATAATTCAAAGCTGATTCCAATACTATTGCTGCTTTACCTTGCTGATCCAAAGCCAGATGAGCTTCCGTTTTTAAGATATAGAGGCTTATATCGCTACTATCCAGTAATTCAGCCTGGTCCAGGAAATGAAGTGCCTCTCTGTATTTTTTAGTAGCAATTAGTAAGTCGCATTTCCTTAATAAAAGGGTAGAAGAGTATGTGTAGAGCTCAACCGCAAACTGTGAAGCTTCCAGCGCCTTAGCAGGCTCATCCTTGTCTTCAAAGTAATCAATGATTTTTTCGAAGGCTTCTTCTTCGATGAAACTGTGGCTTCTGCCCGATTTAAGATTGTCGTATTGTTGCAACAATTCTCTTAATTCTTCCCGGTCTTGGCGGTAGGGGTATTTACTCATTGGCTTTTAGGTTACTGTAAACTACAAAAAAAATGGAATAAACACACATAAAATGTAACAATCTTTAAACCTATACGTTAAATAAAAGTCAAACTAAAGTACGAACGGTTATAGGATCAATACATAAAAAATATATCTTTGTTAAATTAAAATAACTACAATGAACACATTCACCAAAAATTTGCTGGCTTTTTTTATACTTTTAAGTGTAGTAGTTGATGCATTGGCCGATAAAGGTTTTGGAAAAAAGGATAAAAATAAGGCGACTTTAAATATTTCTGCCCCTTCTGGGATTAGAAATTCTATTGCCTTTAATTTAAAATCGGGCTTAAATTATAAAGGCAGTTTATTAAATACACACAAAAACTTGGGAGGAACAATTTTAAACACTTCAATTGTTACCTATCAAAAAGGGAATTCTACATACATTGTTCCTTATAAAAATAAAATAACCATTACAGAAGTAAAACAAGGTTATACAGGTATGAAAATTATTATCAGAAAAAAATAAATCCAGATTTAAGAATTTACAAACTAAGCCCTTCCAATTATTGAGAGGGCTTTTTATTTATAGTCTATTTTTATTACCCTATCAACTATTTCATTAAAATTGCAAATGTCGAATGCTTAAACACAAGAATGATTGGCGAGTTTTCTATAAGCTTTCTGCCTTCCCAATTTTATTTTCATCATAAGTCATAACCCTATATCCTGATTTCGGAAAGTCAAATTTAGCGGATGTCAAAGGGCCAAAGTCAATACTTGAAAACTGGTATTTGATAATTAATTTTTCAGTTTCAAATTCATATTCCAAAGGGAATCCAGGCAAGGCTTTAAATGCCTGGTTATATTCTTTATTAATTGGGGCTAAAGCAATTGTGTAGTAAACTGAAATGGTTGAACCATCATTTAATTTAGCAGCAGCTCTTTTACAATCGTATCCTTCTATAACCTTAGTTTCAGGCGTACTTTGATAGTTAATTCCATCGAATTTTTTATTACTTGTCAACCAGTTCTCTTTTGTAAGAGTAATCATCAATTTTTGACCACTATATTCTTTCAATATAACAGCGTTCCCCACTTTTGCATTGTAAATAGTTGTTTCTGTTCCCAACGAACTCGTCATATCTGTTCTACTTAAACTTCCTTTCAAATATACAGTTGACTTTGCACCTGCTAGTCCACTGTTGGCCTTTGCTCCACTATTCTTTGGTTGAATAAATATGTCGTAAACGATGGTTCCTTCTGATATAGTTTTTTGAGCATATGAACCAATGCCAGATATCAATAAAAAGCCCAATGCTATTAACCCTTTAATTTTCATTTCAATTTGTTTAAATAAAGGTAACAAAATCCCATGCCAAAATGATTGGAGTGATAATTAAAAAGGCCCGTTACGTTATTAAACGTACACAGGCCTTTTTTTTAACAAGAAATTTTAGTTATTCTTTTTAGGCTTAGTTTTTAAATCCTGCACTTTTTTATTGGCATCCTGCATTGCCTGTATCCTTTCCTGAAGTTTACTTTGTTTAACAGGCTTTTTCCTGTTTATTTCTATCTGAGCCAAAATCTTATCATGGTCAATAATGTATTTCTGAATGACTATTTGTAATATCAGTGTTATTGTATTCGAAATGGTGTAATACCATGTGAGGGCTGCTGGCAAATTATTGAAAACACCTAACAACATAACCGGGAAAATATAAGGCATATATTTCATTACCGGGTTTGAGTTATCCTGCATACTACTCATACTATAAATAGAGATTAGCAAACTGGTAAGCGTAGCAGTTATCGTAAATAAACTAACATGATCTCCATAAAAAGGAATTGAGAACGGAAGATTATAAATACTGTCATATGCGGCCAGATCCTTTGCCCAAAGAAAGTTTTCGCCCCTCAATGAAATATTGCTTTGAAAGAAATAATACAAAGACATGAAGATGGGAATTTGCAACAATGCAGGCAAACAACCACCCAGGGGACTTACACCCGCCGATTTCCAAAGCTTCATCTGATCCATGCTGAAGGCTTGTTTATCTTCACCGTGCTTCTCCTTCAGCTTGTCTATTTCTGGTTTTAAAGCCTTCATTTTAGCACCACTAACATAACTCTTATAAAGAATCGGCGAAGTAAGCAACCGTATAAAAAGTGTAAGCAATAAAATTACTATTCCCATACTTGCAACATTCTTGCGTAACAAATCGAAAACAGGTAATAGAAAATAACGGTTAATATATTTTACAAATGCAAAAACACCACTACCGTAGGGTACAATATTTTCCATTTGATTGTTATACCCCTTAAGTATGTTGTAATCACTTGGGCCGTAATACAATTGTAATGGAATTTGCGCTGATTTTCCCGCAGGTACATCTACCCTGAAATTTGCTGCAGTTTGGGTAATTACATGCATTGAAGTATCTGTTGGTACTGTCCATTTTACCTCAGCAGAAGGGAATTTATTTTTATTAATGAGAGTCGTAATAAAAAATTGTTGCTTTAATGCTATCCAATCTACTGGCTTTTCAAACTTCTTCACATCTCCCGATCCAACCATCTCAAAATCGAATTTACCTTCACTTACCTGGCAGATATGCGATTGCTGTTTCTCATAAGTAATATCTTTTTCAACACGTTGGGTTTCTGTTTGCCATAGCAGATTTATAGAGTTTTTGGTCACTAATCTATCTGCGCCTAGCAATACAATTGAAAAATCAATCATATAGTTATTTGGCTGCAATTTATACTGGTGAATCACTTCTTGTGAACCGGTTGAATCCTTTATACTAAAACTAATAGTTTGGCTTTTATCTGCATTCACCACCAACGATGCAGGACTAAATGTAAGGTCACCCGTATGAGCCGTTTGTTGACTACCTGAATTAATTGCATAAGATATTTTATTAAATGTCCCACTTTGTAAAACAACAGCCTTACCATCAAAGGTTTTAAAATCTTTTAATTCAACAATTTTAGGCTGTGCTCCTTTATTAGTGAAAGTTACTTTCATCACCTCGTTCTCTACAACTGTCAACTGCTCTACCAAATTAATAGACGCCTGAAATCCGCCTGCAGATTGATTTTTGCGCATTGTATCTGCCATTAATGAATCTCTGACCAATGCAATTGTATCCACTTTTGGCCTTGTTTTGGCGATAGAGTCCTCTATTCTCTTTTGTTCAGCCAAGTAAGCCTGGTTTCCGGTGCTGTTAAAATAAAACATTCCAATTAAAAGCATTCCAATTAACACAAATCCAATCACCGTGTTTCTATCCATTCCCATAATTATAATTTAAGTGTGCAAATGTAATTAAAGTTTGTAGTTAATGGTTTGTAGTTTAGTTTAAATAAAAAAGCCCCTAAAATCGGGGCTTTTTTATTATCAAATATTTAATACTATTTTTTTGCAGCAGGAGCGGCGGCCTTCGCAGCAGGAGCGGCGGCCTTCGCAGCAGGAGCCGCTTTGGCACCAGGTTTAGGCGCTGACGCTTCTTCTTGTTTCAACTGCCGCGTCATCGTGATTGAAGCAATTGGAATTCGAGGAGAGTTCATGATTTCCATATTTTCTGCCTTCACATCCTGCACCCTTACATTCTCATTTAACTCTAAATTAGTAATATCTAATTCAATGTTTTCGAGTAAATACTTCGGGAGCAATTTTACCTTGAGACTTTTAATTTTTATAACCAGCTTACCACCCGCTTTTACACCTACTGGCGCTCCGGTAAATTTAATAGGTAAAGTAACAGTTACTTTTTTGTCGTCTACCAATTCCAGAAAATCAACATGAATTAGCTTGTCACTCACTTTATCAAACTGCAAATCTTTTAACACACACCGGTAAGATTTTCCGTCAATAATAGCTTCAACCACATTAAAATCTGGTGTGTAAACTATGTTTTTAAAAGCAGTAGCCGGAGCAGCAAAGTTGATCTCCGTAGCACCTCCGTAAATTACAGCTGGCACTTTTTCCTCAAGGCGAAGTTGGCGGGTGGCTGACTTGCCAAATTCGGTCCTGATTTGTCCTTCGATTGTAATTGTTTTCATTTAATTATATTTTATTTTAATGAGGCGCAAAGGTAGGGAAATAAAGCATAAACATTCCAGCAAAAATGAATAATTTTAACAGCCGGAATAACAAGAAACAATTTTATTCAAGTGTCTGACTATCAGCCATTTTTATTAGCCATTCTGCTTCTCAAAAACAAACTATTGATACTTTTATTTTCCAATGCATTGCGAATCGCAATGGCAAATAACTCCGCAGTGGAAACTACTCGTATTTTTCCACCCAAATGTTTTACGGGAATAGTGTCACATACAACCAGCTCTTCCAACTCACTATTTTCAATATTCTCATATGCTTTCCCGCTAAGAACAGGATGAGTACAAAATGCCCTCACACTTCTTGCACCCTTTTCCTTTAATAATCCAGCACTTTTTGCCAGTGTACCGCCAGTATCGCATATATCATCTATCAATACAATATCTCTATCCTGAACATCTCCAATTACAACCATACTTGCTATTTCATTCGCTCTTTTTCTATGTTTATCACAGATAACCATTTCGCTTTCGAAATAAGAAGCTACTTCCCGAATTCGATTTGCACTGCCAACATCTGGTGCGGCAAAAGTCAAATTTTCAAGTTTTAAACTTTCAATGTAAGGAATAAATATTGCGGATGAATCCAGATGATCTACCGGAATGTCAAAATAACCCTGAATTTGTGGAGCGTGCAAATCCATTGTAACAACCCTGTCTGCACCAGCGGCTGTCAACATGTTTGCTACCAATTTTGAACCAATTGCTACTCTGGGCCTATCCTTTCTATCCTGTCGGGCATATCCATAATAGGGTATTACCGCAATAACCTTATAGGCGGAAGCTCTCTTTGCTGCGTCAATCATAAGCAGCAGCTCCATCAAATTATCTGTAGGTGCAAATGTACTCTGTATTAAAAAAACAAATTGGCCCCTAATGCTCTCCTGGAATTCAACGCCTATTTCGCCATCACTAAATCGTTGAATATTTACTTTGCCCAAGGGTTCCCCAAATTTTTTTGCAATCTCCTCAGATAGGTAATTGGAACCCGTACCAGAAAAAAGCTTTGCATTGTATGACATATTATTTATATTGGAAGATGAAACAATTTTGATGGTGCAAAACTATCGTTAAAAAACCGATGTTTAAATTTATAAAATGGAAAATATCAACAAACCTTCCACCTCAATAAAGAACTGGGCAATTGATGACCGTCCGAGAGAAAAGTTGCTATCAAAAGGCGCTGTAGCACTAAGTGATTCGGAACTGTTAGCGATATTAATTAACAATGGACACAAGGAGAAGTCTGCAGTTGATATCTCAAAAGAAATTTTAAGTATAGGAGGCAATAATTTAAATGAATTGGGAAAGCTCTCTCTAAAAGATTTCCAAAAAATAAAAGGTATTGGAGAAGCAAAAGCAATTACTATAGCAGCTGCCCTTGAACTTGGCCGCAGGAGGCAATCAGCTACCTTTCTTGAAAAGCCAGTTGTTAGAACGAGCAATGACCTTGCACAGTATTTAAGGGTAAACATTAAGGACTTCAGCTATGAAGTATTTGGCGTTGTATTTTTAAATAAAGCGAACAAGGTGAACCTTTTTGAAATTATTAGCCGCGGCGGAATTACAGGTACCGTTGCTGACCCGAGAATCATATTAAAAAGGGCATTAGAGGAAGATGCTACATCTATCGTATTATGTCACAACCATCCTTCTGGTAATTTAAAGCCGAGCCGGGCAGATGAAGAACTCACAAAAAAAATTAAAGAAGCAGCAAAATATTTTGATATTTTAGTAATGGATCACATTATAGTGAGCGAAGAGGGATATTATAGTTTTGCCGACGAGGGGATACTTTGATAATAGCGCCAACCAAACCCTGTTTACTCCGTTATACTTTGCGCATAAAAAAAGCCTTTACACAAAGATGTAAAGGCTCATTTAAATGAATATGGCAGCTACCTACTCTCCCGCATTGTTGTGCAGTACCATCGGCCATAAGGGGCTTAACTTCTCTGTTCGGTATGGGA
>Ga0209181_10005608_pt1 | contig 18004 bp, 11 predicted proteins | sample MAT05_FD_187208 | JGI IMG/M metagenome (GOLD analysis project Ga0209181, IMG submission 187208) | Freshwater microbial communities from Lake Fryxell liftoff mats and glacier meltwater in Antarctica - MAT-05 (SPAdes) (version 2) | ecosystem: Environmental > Aquatic > Freshwater > Ice > Liftoff...
GCCGATCGCCAACGTTCACCGTAGTTCCAGCCGTCAGCGAGATATTCCCACCGCGATTGGTAGTAAACACGTTGCTGCCACCACCTAAAATAAAGGTTCCTGAATCAGTGAATATACCATTACCAATATTGATACTGGTACCAGCATTCAGCGTGACATTTCCAGCATCATTGCTGCTCACAATGTCGCCTACAGCAGATACAGAAGAACTAGCAAAAGATGATGTTGTGATATCAGTAGTGATATTAATTTGACCACTTGCGGTGAGGGCGACATTTCCTCCTTTGCCAACAACCGCACTACCAGGCACAAACAGAAATAATTGTGAAGAGGAATCAATATTGTTTGCTGTAATATTTCCACCAGCATTGAGCGTCACCGCCCCGCCATCACCTGCGATCGCCTCCGCATTAATCGAAGTCGCAGTTATATTGCCTGTAGCCTGTAGCGTCACAGAACCAGCATTTCCCACTGCTTGGGAAGTACTGATATTACCTACTGTAATATTGGCTGGAGTTGTCACTACTCCAGATGGCGTAAATGTCGCACCGCCTAAAAGTAGTGCGGGTGGAATATTAGGCGGATTGGCGAGGACAGGTAAACCTGCGCGCAAGATCAGCGAAGGAGAAGTTATGAGCGTATTTCGATCGACGGTATCAGGTGGGCCAGGTGGCAGAGCCAAATCTGGACTGGTAATCGTGATATCTCCAGATGTAATGCTACCTCTAGACTCGACCTTGAGTGCAGCACCTGTGTAATTACCGAAAGAGACATCGCTATTAGAACTGATAATCGGATCGTAGAGGCTGATGAAGTTAGGAACAGATCCGCTAATCGAACTAACCGTGAAATTTCCGCCACTTGCAAAATGAGCATCGCCAGAAATAATACCATCGCTGCGTAAAACCAAATTCCCACCACTTTCGATCCGACTAGCAGCATAATTCAGAGCCAAGATGTCTATGCCTCGATCGCCTTGTAAAAGCAGATTTCCTCCAGCTCTTACCGTAGAAGGATTTGCCATACTGTCGCGCAGAATCAGATTGTTGCCAGCAATCAACGAGAGATTTCCTTGAGTCTCTAACTGCGGTACTAAAAGCGCGAGATTACCAATGGCAGTTACTTGGGCGTTATTTGCTGAGATTTGCTTGACTGCAACATCTCCAGCGTGAATTGGCAAATTACCCGTAGTTACAAACTTGCCATCAGTGAGCGTACTAGTCAGCCCCACACTATTCGCAACCAGTCCTAGAGAACCATCAGGATTAATCACAACTTGATTAGCTTCAGTGGTTGCTCCTGTAAGTTTTTTGGCTAGATCGGGTAATTCGGCGATCGATCCCTGCCAGTCTGAGGGGATTTTATTCGGTGAAATACTCAAACCAAGCACGGCATCAGGAGATCTCAGTTCGATTATGCTATTCCCAGATGTCGAGAGTACCGCTACATTACCGTTGGGCGCAGTCAGTGAACCTGAACTAACCACAGTGCCGCCCGTAAGCGCGAGAGTTTGCCCCGAACTTACAGCAAGATCGCCTTGATTAATAATTCCTGCGGGTTGAGTTACACCAAAACGGATCGATCGAACTTCTCCGAATGGGAAAGAGCTATCTTTAACAGTGCGAAAAATCTGGTTAGGGTCGAATCCAATCCCTGTGGCAGTACTAGCATGAAAAGACCCGCCGATATCCAATCTAGCATTTGCGCCAAAAATTATGCCATTGGGGTTTAGAAGATAAAAATTAGCATTGGGGAAAGCTTGACGACTTTGGATCGCGCCTAAAATCTCAGAGGGCGTATTACCTGTAACGCGATTGAGAATATTCTGAATACTGGCTCCGTTTACCGACGAGTTACCAGTGCCAAATATCACGCCTAGGGGGGAAACGTTGAATCGATCGAAACTATGAAACAGATTTCCACCTCTGACCGTGCCAGATCCAGTCGGTGAGATCGCATTTCCATTCACCTGAGTAGCCGTACTACCATCAGGATTAATTTGAGCTTGGGCGGACTCGGTGGAATACAGCACCAGTCTCAAAACAGCGACAATTGAAAAAATCAGCCATAACCGAATCTTCACATCACACCTGCCTAGGAATTTACAAGCAATTCTTACACCATTATTACCGATTAAGCTAGTTTAATTCAAGAGATGTTACACACATCAAAAAATCTACCATTTATAAACCTTTCAGTTTTCTAGCCAGTTTGCTAGTTTTGAAGAATTATTTCGCTTTAGGCGGCGATAATCCCATAAGAACAGAGCTTTTAGAAGTTTGGATGAGATTTAATCAGTGTAGGCTCCAAGTCTAACAGGGAAATAAGTTATTTCAGCAAATGTCGATTGAGAGCCAAGCGTCTGTAGGAAGCGACAGAAAAGATAATTCAGGATGAGCAGACCGAAAAAGCCATCAGTAACAACGTAATGTGCCGAAATCGGCAAGTAAGGATATGTGGCTTGCGGATGTTCTAAATAGCTGTCAATCCGCGACTTTTTACTTTCTGTTTAACATGTGGAGTTTGCTAGACTGATAACGTATATCCTTATCAGGGTTACAAGAGATTCCTCTTGGGCTTTGCTCAGTAATTTAGGTAAGATATCTATAATGCTATTCATTTGGTGCTTTGATTTATTACTTGCACCTTATCCAATCAATAGCTTTTTTCCCTTTAAATCAAAATATCCGAACCATTTTAATTGAAATAAATCTTATGAAGAAGCCTCAAATACCATCAAATGAACACGATCGACAACTTGCTCTTGAGCGCTATAACATTCTCGATACTTTGCCAGAGCGAGAATATGATGACTTAACTCAACTAGCCGTAAGTATCTGTGGTATGCCGATCGCATTGATATCTCTAATCGATCGAGATCGTCAATGGTTTAAGTCGCGTGTTGGGATCGATGCAACGGAAACGTCAAGAGATATTTCTTTTTGTGCTCATATTGTCGCCGATAATGCGATTTTAAATGTTCCTGATGTGACCCAAGATCCTCGTTTTGCAGATAACCCACTGGTAGTTAACGACCCTAATATTCGCTCTTATATTGGTGTACCCTTAAAGACTTCAGATAATTTTACATTAGGAAGTCTATGTGTCATCGATCTCCAGGCAAGAGAATTGACATCTTTACAAATTCAACAACTAGAATCACTCAGTCGCATAGTAATCAGTCAGTTGGAGTTACGGCGCAATAATGATATTCGTAAGGCATCTGAAGAGCAACTATCAAAAATATCGATACTCCAAAAGGCTATTTTAGATAGTGTTAATTCTGCGATTATTTCCACTGACTTGCAAGGGATTATTCAATCCTTTAGCTTAGGTGCAGAATCGATATTGGGATATAAGGCAGTGGAAATAACTGGTAAAAGTCCTATCCTCTTTCACGATATCAATGAAATAACCGAGCGATCGCAGCAGTTATCCCTAGAACTAAACCAAACCATCGAACCAAGCTTTGAGGTGTTTATTGCTAAGGTAAAATTGGGGCAAGTATTTGAGAAAGAATGCACCTACATTCGTAAAAATGGCGATCGCCTTCCCGTTTTGTTGACAATTACAGCCATTCGCAATGAACAAAGTGAGATTACGGGATTTCTGTGCGTTGCCAAGGATATTACCGCTCAAAAGGAAGCCGAACGAGATCGCCTTCGCCGTAGATATACCGAAGAATTGGTAACTACCCAGAATCAAATTTCACGAATTCTCGCAGAAGCATCAAGTTTTAATCAGGCGGCAGTAAGGATCTTAGAAACTCTATGTGAACAATTATCTTGGGATGTTGGCGAACTATGGCTTACCAGTTCATATCCTCATACTTTGCAACTCATGGCGAGTTATGCAATGCCCACGATTGAAGCAACAGAGCTAATTCAAACCCATCAACTCATGTCGATCGAATATGGTGCGGGTTTGATTGGCTCGGTTTGGGCAGAGGGAATAGCCAAGTGGGTTGAGATTGACCAATACCCCAATTTCCACAAAGCAGAAGCTGTAAAAAAAGTAGGTTTAAAATATGCCTATAGTTTTCCTGTGAGCGGGGAGAATAAGTCGATTTTAGCCGTAATTATCATGTTTAGTCGTAATCACCAGCAGCTTAGTTTAGAAATGACGAATGTTGTGGCTGCCATTGGTAGACAGATCGGTCAATTTATGGAAAAGCGCAAATTTGAAAGAGAGCTTCATAAACAAAACTGGCGATCGCTACTTCTTTCAGATATTGCTCTCCGTATTCGCCAGTCCCTAGATCTCGATGAAATCCTTAATACGGCTGTTAGCGAAATTCGCAAGTTTCTGAAGGCAGATCGCGTTCTTATATATCGATTTTATCCTGATTGGAATGGTACGGTAGAAGTAGAATCTGTTACTTCTAAATGGATATCTTCTCTTGGTACAGATATTCAAGATACTTGTTTTTTGTCGGGGCAATGGCAAGCATATCAAAAAGGACGTAAGCTGGCGATCGATAATGTCGCTGAATCCAATCTCAGTCAATGCCACAAAGATCTTTTAGCAAGATTCCAAGTAAAAGCAAATCTGGTTGTTCCGATTATCGAAAACGAGAAATTGTGGGGATTGTTGATCGCGCATCAATGCTCTGCTCCAAGGCATTGGGAATCCTTTGAAATTAGTCTGTTGAGCCAACTCGCCGATCAAATCGGAATTGCGATCGCCCAGTCACGGTTACTTGCCCAAGAAAAAGAGCAACTTAAGCTTTTGCAAGAACAAAATGTGGCTCTAGAGATAGCCCGATCCGAAGCTGAACAGGCAGCGATCGCTAAAAGCTCTTTTTTAGCAACGATGAGCCATGAGATTCGTACTCCCATGAATGCTGTAATTGGCATGACTGGCTTGTTGCTGGATACAAGCTTAAATGAACAACAAAATGATTTTGCTCAGACTATTCGTAGTAGTGGCGACCACTTATTGACTTTGATCAACGAAATCCTTGATTTTTCTAAATTAGAAGCAGGAGAAATGCAATTAGAGTATCTTGAATTCGATCTAGAAATCAGTATTGAAGAAGTTGCCGAAATATTAGCCACAGTTGCACAAACTAAAGGGCTAGAGCTAATTACATTCATTCATGCTGATGTTCCTAAATTTCTACAGGGCGATGTGGGTCGTGTGCGTCAAGTCTTATTAAATTTAGTCAATAATGCGATTAAATTTACATCTAAAGGGGAAGTTACGATCGAAGTTAGTTTAATATCAGAAGATGCAATCACCGCCTCTCTTCACTTTGCTGTGATTGATACAGGTATTGGGATCCCTGCGGCAGCACAATCAAAACTATTTCAGCCTTTCACTCAAGTTGATGCCTCCACAACTCGTCAGTATGGTGGCACTGGTTTAGGGCTTGCCATCTGTAAGCAGATCGTGGAATTAATGGGCGGTAAAATCCATTTAGAGAGTAAGGAGAATCATGGATCGACTTTTTGGTTTGAGCTTCTATTTGAGAAACAATCTGACTGCCCCGTGAATAATCTTGGTGTTGATTCTCTACAAGGAATACGAGTTCTAGTTGTAGATGACAGTACTACTAACTGTCGCATTCTCGCACATCAGCTCAGTGCTTGGGAAATGCGAGTTGATATAGTTGAACGTTCTCTTGATGCGATGTCTTATCTCAATCGGGCGATGGAAGTAGGTGACCCTTATCAACTTGCTATATTAGATATGCAAATGCCCGATCTAGATGGAGAGAGCTTAGGAAAGGAAATCAAGGATTCACCAAGTCTCCAAAATACTCATTTAATCATGCTGACCTCTCTCGATCGAAATGGTGCAGCAAAGCGAATGCTTGAAATAGGTTTTGACTATTATCTGCGTAAGCCAGTAAGGAAACTCCGATTATTAAGCAGCATTATTGACGCGCTCACAGGTATTCGCCAAAATTTAGCTGAGGGTAAAAAATCACAAGATTCGTCCTTGAATTTGGAACCAATTCCCCTATCAAAACTCAAAATTTTGCTAGCAGAAGATAGCCCAATTAATCAAAAAGTAGCGATTAATCAACTTGCCAATTTAGGCTATCAGGTCGATGTTGCAGGAAATGGGAAAGAAGCCCTAGAAATGATTGCTCAGATTCCTTATGATATTATTCTCATGGATTGCCAGATGCCAGTTTTAGACGGCTATGAGACTAGTCAGTGCATCCGAATTTTGGAGGCGGATCGAGATAAGACAACTAAAATAATCATTATCGCGCTTACCGCAAATGTAATGAAAGAAGATCGCGATCGCTGTTTGGCGGCAGGCATGGATGACTATCTCAGCAAGCCGATTCGGAAAGAAGATTTAGGGAATAAGCTAGTCTTTTGGAATGAGATTTTGGCAAAGAGAGAGCCTAAAATATCAATAGAGTCGTCTTCTAGTGAATCACTAATATCTCAAGTTGAAATTGATAATTCATTAAACCAAGATAATCGAGAGGGTAACGAACTAGAAATTGACTGGCAGTATCTAGAGGAAATGTGTGGCGGAAGTGCTGAATTTCAGCAAGAACTATTAGGTGCTTTTTTAGAAACCATACCTGAACATGTAGAATCTCTCAAAATCGCTATTTCCCAGCAAATATATGTGCAGATTGAACGAGAGGCACATTTTATTAAGGGATCGAGTGCGGCGATCGGAATTATAGGCATTGCGAGAATTGCCGATCGATTAGAGATCCAAGGTAAAAACAAACAATTGTCTGACAATGCTTTAGCTCTGCTCCAGAAAATAAGCAATGGTATAGACTATATTCAGGGTTTAGTTTAAGCAACAGGACAGTAATACTTAATCATCAGCAAACAGTTGCGATCGCCTGATGACTCACGTTCATATCTAAACACATCGACAATTTGATTAATTAAATCCAAACCTCGACCACCTAAGGCATTAATATCGACATCATCAAGATCGGAAAGTTTATCTGACAAATCAAATCCAGTTCCAAAATCAAAAACTTTTACTTCCAGTGTATTTTCAGTTAGTGTTGCTTCTAGATCGATCGGCATTTCCTGCGGCATATTTTTATGGGCATGGCGAACTGCATTTGTAAATGCTTCTGCTAGGGCAGTTTTGCAACGCAGCCAATCCATCTTGGACATTGCGTCGTGGGACAGATACTCAAACCAATCTAATACTTTGGCTAGCTCATTAAGATCGGTGCTAACTCGCAGTGAGATAGTTTGAGCCACAAGAACCTACCAGAATATATACCAACTATGAAGATTATATAACGCTTCACACGCTTACTTTCTATCAACCTAAAATTCTAATATACTTAGATCGATATGTAGAACTATCTTGTAATTCTGACTAGTACTTTAGGGATGATAAATGTTACAAATTTTAGTAGTTGATGATGACCTTGTCATGCGAATGGTTCTTAAAAATACCCTTCAAGAGCAGGGTTACGAAGCGATCATTGCTAAAAATGGCAAGGAAGGGATAGAACTTGCCAAGAAACATCATCCTGCTTTAGTTATTTGTGATTGGCTAATGCCTGATGTGGATGGCTTAGATGTTTGCGCTCAAATTAAGCAGGAACTAAGCCTTTCTTCGACCTTCTTTATTTTGTTAACATCGCGAAATGCAGTAGAAGATAAGGTTAAAGCTTTGGATAGTGGAGTCGATCATTTTTTATCTAAACCAATTGAAAAGATCGAACTAATCGCTAGTGTTCGTGCGGGTTTAAGGTTATACCAGCTTAATCAAGACTTGCAATTACAAAAGCAACTTCTAGAATCAGAACTAACAGAGGCTAGCGAATACGTGCGATCGCTATTGCCTGTGAGTTTAGAGGGCGATGTCGAGATCGGCACTGAGTTTATTCCTTCAAGTCAATTAGGCGGTGATTGCTATGATTTTTATTGGTTAGATTCCGATCATCTGGCAATTTATCTAATTGATACATCTGGACATGGGGTTGGTTCAGCGTTACTTTCGATTTCGATTTTGAACTTATTGCGATCGCAATCCTTTGGTAAAGATAAATTTTATGATCCCCGCGCCGTGATGACCGAACTTAACCATGACTTTCAAATGATTCACCATGGGGGACGGTACTTTACCATGTGGTACGGAGTCTATAAAAAATCGGAACGCAAACTCGTCTATGCCAATGCTGGACATCCTAAACCGATTATAACTAGTGGTAAGGATCGGAATTTTCAAATCCAACAACTCCCCAGTCTTAGTATTCCCATTGGCTTTTTCACTGAGACTGAATATACAAGTGCTGAATTATTAATAGAGCCTCATAGTAAACTCTACGTTTTTAGTGATGGCATTTTTGAGGTAATGCAGCCCGATGGCGGAATTTGGGGACTTAGTAATCTAATTAAATTACTGAGTAATGAATTGCCCAACAATAGCTACATTAGTACAGAATGGGTACTGCAACATATTCGCAAAGAAACCCCCGATGCGGAATTTAGTGATGATGTGTCTTTACTCCAAATTAGCTTTGATTAACTTCCTATAGCCAAGTTAAAGGCAGTACGATCGGGAAATATATCAAATACTTTATCCATTCTGGTTAATTCCATAATGATCCGAAGTTGATCGTTAAGGGCGCAAAGATAAAGCTTGGCATTTTTAGTGCGAACTCGTTGAAGGATCGCCGCCATTGCCCCCAATCCCGAACTATCCATAAAGGTAATATGGGTCAGATCGATTAAAATTGTCTCGGCTCCTGCTTCAAGTATGTCAGCAACCTCTTGGCGCAGTTGATTACCATTTATATTATCAATTAGCCCCGAAGGTTCTAGTACCTTTAATGTTGCATTCATGGTTTATTCCCTCTACAGTCACTAATCACATTCTATAGAATAACCAACTTGAATAATCAGTATTTTAGCGTAGTTTTGATTTTTAAAAAAAACAAGAAATCGTCGAACCAGTTAGCTAATCAGTTCTGGAGCAACTAGATCCGAACACATTGGAAATGGAGATCGTAAAAGTCGAATCAGAGATGCATGAAATTGGCAAGCGTAGCACATAGCAGATCGAATGCAAATATTTAAACTTGAGAACTCGAAATCATTGTTATGGTGATGATTTTATGACTTTGATACTTCAGCTAATCTACCGTTTGCACTTCGACATCAATAATGCCAGGTGGGGTAAAACGCACAAACTTCTTTTGCTCGACTTGAAGTGGTTCACCACAGTTGGGGCATTGAAACTGTCCTGTTGGCATTGCCGAGAAAGTATGACTGCATACAGGACAAGCATCGATCACAGCGTTGCGATTGACCCACCAAGGTAGAAATATGAGGTAATAAGCCCCAAAGCCCAAAGCGACCAACAATGGCAACACGATCGCCAAGCTGAATAAGACCAATACTGAATTAATCACCCAGCCCAGACCGATCGAACTGAGAACCCAAACAATTAGCAAAAACGTGAGCCAAAATCTTAGCCCTGCGAATCGATCGTCATTAGGTTCAGGTTGGTTGCCGCCATTAAGTACAAAGATTTTCATTGGCTTTCTAGGCTCGAACAAGTTAAGACGATCATACCGCCGAACTTGCGGAGATTCGAGTGAGGGAAACCCCTATTGACCCTATTGTTACAATGGTCAAATAAGTTGACATTTCTTAATATCATTCCTAGGAATCATCGTGCTAATCCAACCAAGTCAGCTACCTAGTTGGTTACAAAAGCTGAAATTAAAGCTGAAGTTTGACCTTGAATTGGGCGCGATCGCGCTAGTTTACTTTGTCCAAGGAGCATTGGGGCTAGCTCAGCTTGCAGTTAGCTTCTTTCTCAAAGACGATCTAGGCTTAAGCCCAGCCGAAGTTGCCTCCCTAGTCGGTATTTCCATGCTGCCTTGGACGGTGAAGCCAATTTACGGTCTGATTTCCGACGGGCTACCGATCGCGGGCTATCGTCGTCGTCCCTACTTGGTGTTATCGAGCATATTGGGTTCGATCGCTTGGTTGGGGATGGCAAAGTATGTCACGACTCCGCTCACCGCGACTCTGGCGATTGCATTGGGTTCACTGTCGATCGCGTTTTCGGATGCGATCATCGATGCTCTAGTGGTGCAACGGGCGCGGTTAGAACCAGAAGGAGATGCTGGTTCGCTTCAGTCGTTTGGGTGGGCAGCAGTTTCGGTTGGCGCGATCGCCTCGGCATATCTGAGTGGCTTGTTTTTAGAACTCTGGGGAGCGAGAACGGTATTTGCGATTACGGCGTTTTTGCCTTTGTTAGTGGCAGTTGCAGCTTTTGCAATTGCAGATGAACCAATTAAGCCAAGTACTACAGATCGACTTATCGATCGAATCGACACATCCGCACAACTCCCAGAACAGCCCCAAGACAACGTTAGTCCTGTCGGGACTTGGCAACAAATCAAATTACTAAAGCAAGCTTTTACGAGTAAGCAAATTTTGTTGCCGACGATCTTTTTGTTTTTGTGGCAAGCTACCCCCAGCGCCGATTCGGCTTTCTTTTTCTTTACCACTAACGAACTTGGCTTTAATCCCGAATTTCTAGGCACAGTGCGACTGGTCACAAGCGTTGCAGGACTGTTTGGCGTGTGGATTTTTCATCGTTTTCTCAAAGCCGTTCCGATCCGCAAAATCTTTCTGTGGATGACAATTATTTCGACACTGCTCGGTATGACCAGCTTGATTCTTGTCACTCACGCCAATCGATCGATCGGAATTGACGATCGATGGTTTAGTCTAGGCGATAGTTTGATTATGACTGTAGCAGGACGAATTGCCTTTATGCCTGTGCTAGTTTTAGCGGCAAGGCTCTGTCCAGAAGGGATCGAAGCCACACTGTTTGCCCTCTTGATGTCTGTAACCAACATTGCTTCACTATGCTCTTATCAATTAGGTGCAGGCTTTACTTACCTACTTGGGATCGACGAAACTAACTTTAGTAACTTGTGGCTGCTGGTGGTAATTGCCAATCTCAGTTCACTTTTACCCTTACCTTTCCTGCATTGGCTCCCACAGGAAGATCGACAAGTCTCCATTTCTCCCGCAGCAGACTCCATTAAAGCTCTGTCACAATCTGAGTCGATCGAATCACCACTGCTAACGATCGAAGTCCAACCAGAAATAATCTAATCAAGGATCAGCATGAGTGAAGCTTCCTCTAATCCCAATTCAAACTTGCAAAAACTCAATCAAGAATTGGAAGTTAGAGTCCAAGAGCGTCTTACTTTCCAAACAGAGTTGAGCCAAAGTGAAGCTAAAAATCTTGCCTTACTCTCGGCGCTGCCTGACCTGATACTGCTGCTCGATCGACATGGTATATATCTTGATTGTATTCCTGCCAAAGGCTTTCAACCCATAGTTCCAATCGAACAGATTATTGGCGCAAAAGTCTCAGATGTCTTGCCACCTGATGTTGCCGTTGCCGCTATGCAAGCGATCCAAGATAGTCTACGGCAGCAAGATATAGTGATGATCGAATACTCATTGCTTGAAAGCGATGGATGGCGAGATTTTGAAGCTCGGATTGCTCCCTACGGCAAGGATACGGTACTAGCGATCGTGCGTGATATTAGCGATCGAAAAAAAAACGGAAATGCGATCGGCCTCCAAGCCCAAATTATCAATCAGATTCATGATGCCGTAGTTTCGACCGACCGAAATGACAAGATCACAAGCTGGAATAAAGGCGCAGAGAAACTCTTGGGCTATACCACAGGAGAAGTTTTAGGTCGGCATATTGCGCTGATTTACAATGTCGATCGATCTGATTCCTTCACAAAAATTAAACAAGGTTCTTGGCAAACTGTTGGCTCTTATAGCGGTGAAGTAAAGCTCCAACACAAGTCAGGTCGAGAGTTTTATGCCAATCTATCCCTCTCTATGCTCAAAAATAGTCAAGGCGAAAATATTGGTACGATTAGTTGCTTGATGGATATCAGCGACCGTAAAATCGCCGAGAATGCCCTGCTTGAGAGTGAGAAGCGTTTCCGCCATATATTTGAGAATGCGCCGATTGGCATAAATTTAGTCGATATCGAGGGTAGATATATCCAAGCTAACCAGGCTATGTGCGACTTAGTCAAATACAGTGAGTCTGAGCTAAAAGAATTCACAGTTGAGGAAATTACTCACCCTGATGATATTGCCACAGAGCGGATTTTTCTGGAGCAGATTGCCAATCAAGAGATCAATAGTTACAGCATGGAAAAACGCTATCTCACTAAAGTTGGAGACGAAATTTGGGTTCAACTCACAGCCGCAATCGTGCGCGATCGCAACGGTAATATCCGCTACGGGTTTGGCATGGTCGAAGATATCAGCGATCGAAAAAAATCAGAAGAAGCCCTGCGTCTGAGTGAAGAGCGGTTTCGTAAAATTTTTGAAGAAGGCCCCCTCGGAATGGCAGTAATAGGGTTTAACCAGAGAGTGTTAAAAGTAAATGCCATGCTCTGTCAAATGTTGGGCTATACCGAAGCCGAAATGATGTCACAGCCATTTAGCTTCATCACCCATCCGATCGATCTCGAGATCGACTCGCAATTATCCAAACAGCTTTACTACGGCAGAATTTCCAACTATCAAATCGAAAAACGCTATATCACCAAAGATCGCGCCACAATCTGGGTTACAGTCACAGCTTCGGTAGTGCGAGATGACAGCGGCAAAACTCTGTACAGTCTGGCAATGATCCGCGACATTACGAGACGACGCGAAAGTCAGCAGCAACTAGAAGCCTCACTCCAAGAAAAAGAGATTTTGCTCAAAGAAATTCATCACCGCGTTAAAAATAATCTTCATGTGATTACGAATTTGTTAGATTTGCAATCACAATATGTTGAAGATGAACAAGTTCTCGATCTATTTGCAGATAGCCAAAACCGCATTCATTCAATGGCACTGATTCACGAGCAACTTTATCAATCACATACCCTCGGTCATATCGAATTTAGCGAATACGTTAAAAGTCTGGCAGATAACCTATTTATCTCCTACAGCAACAGGAATATTCAGCAAAAGCTTGATATAGATTCAGCAATGCTAAATTTTGAGACAGCGATGCCTTGTGGGCTAATTTTGAATGAATTAATCTCTAATTCACTTAAATATGCCTTTCCTGATGGTCGAGCAGGCGAAATAAAGATTCAGTTTTGTACGATCGGAACAGACAACGATCGCAAATCCAAGGATAATTTGTACAAGATGATCGTTAGTGATGATGGTGTCGGGATTCCAGAGCATGTTGATTGGCTTAGCACTAATTCTTTAGGACTGAGGCTAGTCCGTATTCTGACTCGGCAGCTAGAGGGGACGATTGAGATCGATCGAAGCAACGGCACACAATTTTGTGTTACTTTCGCCGAACTAAGTTACAAAGAGAGACTAAATCCTAATGAGCACAGCCAAGATTCTAATTGTTGAGGATGAAGCGATCGCGGCAGAAAACATCGCGAGCAGACTCCAGCAACAGGGCTACATTGTGACTGGGATTGTCGATACGGGCTTAGCCGCAATCCAAGCTGCTAAACTTAAGCATCCAGATTTAGTATTAATGGATATCATGCTTAAGGGTGATATGGATGGCATCGCCGCAGCTAGAGAAATTTATAACCTCCATCAAATTCCTGTAGTCTACATGACGGCTTTTGCTGATGAAAAAACAATTCAACGAGTTAAAGAAACTGAGCCATTTGGGTATTTGGTTAAACCTTTTAAGCCTCAAGAATTAAAAGCGACAGTAGAGGTCGCACTCCGCAAGCATCAACTCGAAGCGGATATGCGCTCATCTCTAGAGCAGGTCGAGCAGATGCGGCAAAAAGCCGAGATTATTAGTGCGCTTAAATCTGATTTCGTTTCTATGGTTTCGCATGAGTTTCGCAATCCTTTAGCAACCATCTATCTATCGACAGACTTGCTTGAAAGTCAAGGACAGCAGTGGTCTGAGGAGAAACGCGCTAAACGATTTGAGCGGATCAAACAAGCCGTTCAACGCATGACAGATTTGCTTGATGATGTTTTGTCTGTGGGCAAAGCCGAAGCGGGTAAACTTCAGTTAGAGCCAACTCTGTTTGATTTAGAGGCTTTTTGTCACGATCGGGTGGATGAAATCAGATCGATCTCTGGGATCAACCACACCGTAACTTTTATCAGCTATTGCCTGAGCCATGAAGTTCGCCATACTTACATGGATACAAAAGTGCTGCGCTATATTTTGAGCAATCTTCTATCCAACGCCGTTAAATATTCCCCCAATGGTGGAATCGTCCATTTACGCATGATGTATCCCCAAGAAGCAGAAGCCCAAGAAACTCAAGTATCTCTTCCTACCAAACCCATTCCCAAACCAGATTTAACCGCAGATGTAATGATCGGGGCAGAAGACACTAAGCATCTAGTCACGAGCAAAATTGTCTTCCAGATTCGCGATCAGGGGATTGGCATTCCACCTGAAGATTACGAACATCTATTCGAGCCTTTCTACCGCGCTCGAAATGTCGGCAAGATTGCTGGCAGTGGGCTAGGGCTGACAATTGTGAAAAAATATGTTGAGCTTATGGGCGGTTCTATAAGTGTTCAAAGTGAATTAGAAGTAGGTACAACTTTTACGATCACCATACCGCTAGTTACCCGCAAGCAGCTTACAGTTTTGTGATTGGCTTGTGATTATCTTCGATCGAGCATCCGCGACAATTTTGCTTTAATCTTCTGTCTTTCGTGAACTTCTAGCACGCCCAGCCAAATCGCAGGAACTACCACACCCGCACAAGCGATCGATACTGCTATCAGCACAAACACAGGCGATCCATTTACAACATTTACGGCAGTTTTAGCCAAGATCGCACCAGTCAGACTCAACCCAAATACAGTCGCCCATAACAGAATGACTCTGACAAAATATAGCTTGAAACTTATTTTTAGTCTTACCAATGGTCGATAGACAGCATACCAATTATTCGTGAGGATCTGGGCAAGCATCGTCCCCAATGCCACACCCAGTAGCCCAAATGGTTTGATTAAGATCAAAGTAAACACGACATTTAAAATGCCTGCCGAGATCGCCCAAGGCGCATATTTCTCATCTTCGGTCGCCCGACTACTAGTTGCTAAGACGTTATGCTGGGCTTCGAGCGTCAACATCACACAAAACACCACCAAAATCGGATAGGCGACCAGATTTCCCTCCCCCAGCCAGAGATTGAGAAATTCACGTCCAGCCACCAAAATGAACGCAACACCCGATGCCATGATCGATAAAGTCAAGCGCGCATTGCGAATCACAATTTTTTGAATCCCGCTTAAATCCCCTGCTTGCCACATCTGACTAATAAAAGTACTCGATGAATAAGCTAAAGGATTTACGATCATGTAAATATTCGACACAAGTTGGTAAGCCCCCCGATAGGCGGGAAGATCGGAGACATTTCGGAGCAGAGCAATAAAGTAGTCGTCTGTCCGCAGCACCAAAAAAGCACCCAAACTAGTCAGCCAGGCATATAGAGATGGTCTGATCATCGCTCTAGCATAATCAGAATTCCAACGACCATTAATTTGCAGCAATTCAGGATTGCGCCACCGAATAAAACCTAAAAGCAAGAAACGTTGGAAGAGCGCACTACCGACTGAAATTGCCGATAATACTAATATGCCTCCATCCATTAATACCGCCACAATAGTTATGACCGTAGTCAGAAAAGCTAGGATCATATTGAGAATGCCATCCCATCCCACATAACCAACTCCAGCCAGCAGCGAATCTAGATAGGAAACCCAGACGTTGATCGAGTAGCCGACACACATTAATGTCCACGACCAGAAAACTGTTTGAAATGAGACTTCTTTTAGATCTAACTTGCCAATCAATGCATAGCCCGACAACCATGCAATAAAGAAAGTTATTACTGCCAGCAATTGCAAAATAGTCCGTCCTGTCACAATCAGATCGCCAATGTGCTGTTTACTGTCGGCACTCATCTCAATGTTTGGATCGGAGCCACTTTTACCTTTAGCTAGAGCTATATGCCTCATCAGTGTAGGGGTGATCCCCATATCTAGCAAACTAAGGAAAGCCTGACTATTTCCAAGCAAAAACAACAATCCCAGTTCTTCTTTCCCCATGTAGCGATAAAGAACTGGAATTAATCCGATATTAATCAGAATTGTGACTAGACGACTTAGCCAGGAAACACTCACGGCAAAAGCAATGCGCTTAGAGGCTGACATTATGGAAATTAGTTTCTACTTCTTTTTGCCCAATTAAAATCATGTGGTCAAATTTATCAGATATAAGTTTGCAGCAAAATGTCCTACTCAGTGTATCAGGACTGTTCAAGCTATCCTCAATAAAGTTAGCTTGTTGAGAATACTGTATTTTCAGATAAATCCTTGAAACCATTGCTAAATGGCTGTTTTGAATTTTAATTATTTTACACTTCCAATATGAGCGGAATGTAAGATCTAATTCCCTTGAGAGTCTTAGAATTTGCCTTCGATCGATAACAAAAGATGTTCAAGTTAGAGTCATGCTTGTACCATATACCACCCTGTAAGCATTGCTAATCAATGGTTTGAAAGACACGGTACAGGTTACAGGGTATGGATGTAGATTCATCAAAGAGAACATACTCAACTCACATACTTCTCTTCTATGGTCTGCGATCTTCATGGTCTTGGTTAGAAACCATAATCAGGTAATTTAACCTCATCAACAAATCTTGCATAATGTCTAGCTGCCATAGTCACGTCAGTATGTCTAGCAAGTTTACTAGCTGCAAGCAAACCTTGTTGAGTCGCAACATAGCTCAATGCTGTATGTTTCATTTGATAAGGATAGCGATACTCAATCTCTAAACCAGTCAAAACCAGTTTCCAAGTATCTCTGAAGCTAGAAGTACTTATATAACTGCCATGATGACCAAGAAAAACCCAATCTGTAGCACAAATATTATTTGGTTTGTGGTTAATCAGCATGTCATGCAGGTCATTGTTCAAGGGTATGAATCCAATCGCACCTGTTTTAGTACTCTTGAGTACTTTCTTAGAAGCATAAGGACTAGAAGCTAGATCGCGTCCTAACGCTTGCTCAATCAAGATTCTACGGTTTTCAAAATCAATATGTTTCCACTTCCACTGTAAGGCTATTGCTTCCCCTGGTCTACAACCAGTAATAAACTGAAATTTGATGAAGGGTAGATAGTGAGAGTGAGCAAAACGGCTAGATTTAGGCACAAAGCGATCTGACTTAAAAGCATCGATGATTGCAACAATTTCTTCCCTACTAAAAGGTTTAGCATGATCATTACGTTCGCTCTTTTTAGGTTTGAGTGAGTCATAAGGATTTTTGCCAGATACTAAATCATTGCTGATCGCCCAAGTTAGGCATGACTTCAACATTGCTTTTCTCTGATTAAATGTCTGTGATGACAAGCTTTCTCTCAAACCATCAAACCAGTTAACGTCTAGAGCTTTTGGGTTACCAGCTTTTACAATCATCTGCCTACAGCAATAGTAGTGATTGTTCAAGGTTGCTTGAGATAAACCTAGAGTAAGTAGCCACTTGTCCCAGATTGTTAGTAGTTCTGGATTTCGCTTGTCAGCTTTACGCTCACTGGCAATAGTTCTAGCAATCATCTGTTGTTTATCTTCAGTGCTAGGGAAGTAATACAGCTTGATTGATTCGTTATCGATGAATGGGAAATTGTCAGACTTACGATCTTGTTTGATGCGTTGTTCAGTTTCTTTTACTTGCTGTAACTGCTTAGCATCGTCATAGTTACCTAAACCACTAACCACGAACCTTTTGTTTCTATGTTCAAAGCTCAGGGCAATAGTGCCGTTATTGCTGAATACAGCCATTGTGGTATCTCCAGTTTTAGAGTTTGGAGATTGACCAGCAGTTTTTGTTATTGTGGATTTTAGCTTAGAAATTAAACTAAAACCCTCCAAACTATCGGAACGAAAGGATTTGAACCTTCGACCCCCACTACCCCAAAGTGGTGCGCTACCAAGCTGCGCTACGTCCCGTTACTTAAACCGAATTTAAGCTTAAC
>Ga0209181_10005609_pt1 | contig 18003 bp, 13 predicted proteins | sample MAT05_FD_187208 | JGI IMG/M metagenome (GOLD analysis project Ga0209181, IMG submission 187208) | Freshwater microbial communities from Lake Fryxell liftoff mats and glacier meltwater in Antarctica - MAT-05 (SPAdes) (version 2) | ecosystem: Environmental > Aquatic > Freshwater > Ice > Liftoff...
TGCAGATCGGCCGCGTAGGCGCCGAGCGGCTCGCGCAGCTTGGCCGCGACCACTGGGCCGACGGCGGCGAGCCTGGCCCGCAGCCCGGCTGCCTCTGGTTCGAGCAGACGCGCCAGAACGTCTGCGACCAGGGCCAGGGCGCGGGCTTTAAGCGCTACTGGCAGCGCAACGGCCTGCGCCTGCCCGGCCTGAGCGCCTATGATCAGTCGCTCGCCCTGTTTGGCCTGCCCCTCACCGCTGCCAACCCCGAGCCCGGCCCGAACGGCGAGCTTGTGGTGACCCAGTGGTTCGAGCGGGCGCGCATGGAGTGGCATCCCACCAAGCCCGACCAGTTCAAGGTGCTGCTCGGCCTGCTTGGGCGCGAGCTGCGCGCCGCTCAGCCGCCCGCCGCGCCCAGCGAGCCGGTGCGCGAGGGCACGCCGAAGATCGTGGGCGTCGAGCCGACCAGGGGCTCGGTGGGTGCCGTGGCCGGGCCGCTGGCCGAGCTGCGGCCCGCCTGGGTGCGCTACAACGGTGTGTTGTGGGACGAGGTGGAGCCAAGGCGCGGCGAGCGGCGCTGGGAGGTGCTCAGTGGCGTGGAGGCCGAGCTACAGGCGATTAGCGCCACGGGCGCCAGCACCATGCTGATCGTGCGCGGCGCGCCGAGCTGGGCGCAGGCCGAGCGTGGCAAGGCCTGCGGGCCGATCAGCGCGGCCGCCCTGCCCGCCTTCGCCAGCTTTATGGGCGAGCTTGTGGCGCGCTACAGCCAGCCGCCCTACAACGTGAAGTACTGGGAGATCGGCAACGAGCCCGACGCGCCCTTCGACATCCTCGCCGGCAGCGAGCCCTTCGGCTGCTGGGGCGACACGCGCCAGCCCGACTACAACGGCGACGCCTACGCCGCAGCGCTCAAGGCGATCTATCCCGCCATCAAGGCGGCCGACCCCGCCGCCCAGGTGGTGTTCGGCGGCCTGCTGCTGGATTGCGACCCAGGGCTGGCGGGCCAGGCCCGGCCGTGCGGCATAGGCAAGTTCCTGGATGGCGTGCTGGCGGCGGGCGGGGGCAGCTCGTTCGATATGCTCGCCTACCATGGCTACATCTACTGGGGGCCGGTGACGGAAGACTGGGACCAGAACTACCCGCCCTGGAAGCATCGCGGCGGCGTGCTGCGCGGCAAGCTGGCCTTTCTTAACGAGACGCTGGCGCGCTACGGTTTGCAAAAGCCGATCATCATGAACGAGGGCGGCATGCTCTGCTACCGCTCCGACCCGAGCTGCGCGCCGGGGGGCTTCTACGAGGCCCAGGCGAACCACGCCGTGCGCATGTACGCGCGGGCCTGGGCCGCCGGCCTGGAGGGCGCGCTCTGGTACACATTTAATGGGCCAGGCTGGCAGGACGGGGCGCTGCTGGACGCAAACCAGCGCCCGCGCCCGGCCTACACGGCCACGCTCTTCTTCGCCAGGCTGCTCAGCGGCGCGCGCTACGTGGAGGCGCTGAGCGACGGCGCGCAGGAGGGCTACTGGTTCCAAAAGGGCGACACGCGCTACCTGATCACATGGACCAACGATGGCGTCACCAGGGAGCAGCCGCTGCCGCCGGGCACGCGCACACTCTACACGGTTACCGGCGAGCCGCGCGCCCCAAGCGCAACCCTCGTGGTCGGCTTCGAGCCGGTGATCGTCGAGGTGGCGGCGCCTTAACCGGCGCGACCACAGACCACCGACGACGGACGACCGCTCCGAACCGCCGTCAGTCGTCCGTCGTCCAGAACCCGCCACGGATGCCCAGCAGCTTGGCGCCACCAATCTTACGGTAGAATAGATATGGCGGCCCTGTCCCCTGTCCCCTGTCCCCTGTTCCCTTGCTTAAGCGAGTAGGAAGCGCGTATGGCCATCCGTGTGATCCCTACCGAGCTGGAAGGTGTGCTGATCGTTGAGCCGGAGCTCTTTCGCGACGAGCGCGGATTCTTCCAGGAGACGTATCACCAGCGGCGCTACGCCGAGCACGGCATCGCCTGCGAGTTTGTGCAGGACAACCACTCGCAGTCGCGGCAGGGCGTGCTGCGGGGCCTGCACTACCAGGATCGCTCGGCACCGATGGCCAAGCTCGTGCGCTGCACCAGGGGCGCCATCTTGGATGTTGTGGTGGATCTGCGCGTGGGCGCGCCCAGCTTCGGCAGCTGGGTGGCCGTGGAGCTGAGCGACGAGAACGCGCGCCAGCTCTTTGTGCCGGTCGGCTTTGGGCACGGCTTCCTCACGCGCTCCGAGGTGGCCGAGATCCAGTACAAGTGCTCGGGCTACTACACGCCCTCGGCCGAGGGCGTGGTGCGCTGGGACGACCCAGAGCTTGCGGTGGTCTGGCCCATTGCGGAGCCGCTTGTCTCGCCGCGTGATCGGCAGGGCGGCTCGTTGGCCGAGTACCGCGAGCGGCCTGCGTTTGTGTATGCCGAACAGATCGGCGCGTGAGTCGGGAGCCCGCAAACCATTATGCACTACTCTTTCCGCCCTGCCCTCGCCCTCGCACTCCTCGTGCTTCTCGCCGCCCTCTTCCTCGCGCCAGTGCCGGCGCCCGCCCAGAGCGACCGCCCCCAGCGCATGTTTCTGCCGGCTGTGGTCAATGGCCCGCCCGTGCCGAACATCCTCGGCATCGAGATGTCCCAGCTCACAACCGAGCGCGGCCTGCTCTTGATGAAGGCCTCTGGCACGCGCTGGGTGCGCCGCGCGTCGCTTCAGTGGAAGCTAGTGGAGCCCGTTGAGGGCGGCGGCTACCAGTGGGACGTCGCTGCGATCAAGGAGGTGGAGCGGGACATGATCACCGCAAGCGAGCTTGGCCTGGATTTGATTCTCCCCATCACCGGCAGCCCGCGCTGGGCCACCGCGCCCTACGAGGCCGACTGCGCGCCGGTTAACCCTGCCAAGCACGCCGCCTTCGTCCGCTTTGTGGCCGAGCTGGTGAAACGCTACAGCGGCCCGCCCTACAACGTGCGCTACTGGGAGATCGGCAACGAGCCGGACGCCCCGGTCTTCGCGAGCGACTCGGTGTTCGGCTGCTGGGGCCAGGAGCGCGACCCGTACTTCGGCGGGCGCGCCTACGGCGAGCTGCTCAACCAGGTCTACCCGGCGATCAAGGCTGTGAACCCGAACGTCAAGGTGCTCAATGGCGGCCTGCTGCTGGATCAGCCCTACGACCCCGCCAACCCTAAATCGCTGATAGGCCGCTTCTTTGAGGGCATGCTCGTCGCCGGCGCCGGTAACTCCTTCGACATGCTCTCGTTCCACGCCTATGCCTTCTGGCGGACGCCCGGCCTGCCGCCGATGGGCGCGCGGGACGACTGGCGCGTGGCTTACCTGAAGGAGCTGATGGCGCGCTACAAGGTGCCCGAGAAGCCGCTTGTGCGCACCGAGGCGGCCCTGCTCTGCCCTGGCGAGCCAACTCCGGAGTGCCGCTGGGCCCAGGCCGACTTTCTCTCGCGGCTCTTCGTGCGCTCGCTGCGCGACAAGCTCGCCGGCAACCTCTGGTATGTCTACGATAACGACTCATATCACAATACGGCCCTGATCGAGCCCGGCGATGTGCTGGTGCCTCGCCCCGCCTACTTCGCCTACCGTCAGGCAAGCACCCTGCTCGCCGGCGCCACATACGTCGGGCCGCTCGCTGGGGTTCCCGACGATGTGGAGGGCTATGTGTTGCGGCGCGACGGCACGACTATCATTGCGCTCTGGAGCGATAACCCGCGCCCTATCGCCGTACCGCTGCCCGTCGCAGGCACGCTGCGCTGCATCAGCAGGGATGGCGGCCCCATAAGCTGCCCAGTAGAGAGCGCTGCGGCGACGCTGGAGCTACAGACGGGGGCGAGCTACCTTGTGATCGAGCCATGAGCCCGCTGACGCCCGCTTGGCGGCCTGGGGCGCCGCGCTGGCTGGGCGAGCAGCTTGGTGCCCTCACCATCTTCGCAGCCCTCGCCGTCGCGCTCTCTTGGCCGCTGATCGCCCACTTCACGACGCATATCCCGCCTTACTCCGACGCACGCCATAACCTCTGGGTGCTCTGGCATGTCCGCGAGTGGCTCGCCGGTCGCCAGCCCTTGTTCGACCTGCCACTGCTCTACTACCCCGCTGGCGCCTCGCTGCTTACCCACGGCCTTGGCCCCGTAACCGGCTTCTTCGCGCTGCCGTTCTGGCCGCTGGGGCCCGCGGCCGCGCACAATGGCGCTGTGCTGGTGAGCCTCACGCTCACCGGCTACTGCATGTACCTGCTCGCCCGCGATCTTGAGCTGGACTGGGCGGTGGCGATCTTCAGCGGCGCGCTGCTTCTGGCGGCGCCGCTGTGTCTGGCGGGCGTGCTGGGCCACATGACCAAACTCTTCCTCGGCGGCCTGCCGCTGCTTATCCTCGCGCTGCGCCGCGCCCTCAACCCGGCACGCTCCCCCTGGTGGGCCGCAGCCGTGGGCCTGGCGCTTCTGCTTGTGCTGCTCCACGCCGGCTACCAGTTTGTGATGGGCGCGCTGGCGGTGGGATTCTTTTTGCTTGCAGCCCTGGCTCGGCCCGAGCAGGGCGACCGGGCCTTCGTGGCACGGCGCGCCGCGCTCGTTGGCGCTGCCTGCCTGCTGTCTGTCGGCCCGCTCCTCGTTGCTATCGTGCGGGCTGGCGCCGCGCTCGCGGGGGGCGACCAAAGCAGTAACTCCGACCAGTTCTCGCCCGACTTGCTCCAGTTTCTGCTGCCGTATCACTACAGCCTGCTGTTTGGCGCCCCGGTTCTGGCCCTGCTTGATCGGCTCGATATCGCTGCGAGTATCGAGGCTGCTGTCTGGCTGCCCTGGCCCGCCCTGGCGCTGGCAGCCCTCGCCCTCGGCGCCCGTCGGCCTGGTGTGGGGCGCTGGGGGTGGCTGCTGGCGTTGCTCGTGCTGCTGTCGCTCGGCCCAACGCTGAGGCTGGCCGGTACCTCGTACGATCTGCCGCTGCCCTACGATGCGCTGGTGCGTCTGCCGGGGCTCGGCTTCATGCGGGTCCCTGGGCGCCTGATGTTCCTTGGCTTCGTGGCCCTGTCCGCGCTTGCGGGCCTGGGCCTTGGCGGGCTACGCCGTCGTTACCCGGCGCGGCGCGGCGCTCTGCTGCTGGGCGCTGCGAGTCTAAGCCTGCTCCTGATCTGGCCGCGGCCCTGGCCCTACGCGCCTACGCCGCCCGTCCCCGCCTTCTACAAGCAGCTCGCGGCCGACCCTGCGCCCTACGGGGTGTTCGACCTGCCGTTCACAGATCGCAGCGACCAGCTGACCTTTGTCTTCAGCTACATCCCGTTCTCCTCGTACGCGCAGTTTTATCAGATCATCCACGGGAAAGGTATCGCAGCCGGCTACCTCTCGCGCACCTACGATGAGCACCCGCTCTTCCCCGAGCTGCTTAACGGGGTTGATCTGGCGCCCCCCGACCTGCTGCTCGACGGGGTGCCGGCGAACCCGCTCGCCAGCGCGGAGGCCACACTGGCCCGCTACGGCTACCGCTATATCGTTGCGCACCACAGGCAGCTAGAGATGCAGTTTGGTGGCGAGCCGGCCTTTGCTGAGGAGCTGACGCGCCAGTTCATCGCGCAGGCCCTTGGCGATCGGGCGCCCATAGCGCGAGAGCCCCTCGCCGACGCCTACGCTGTGGACCCGACCGCACCCTACCGGCCCACCGTCGCGCTGCTGCGCGGCTGGTACGGGCGCTACGGCGGCGCCGACGGCTGGCGTTGGGCCAGCTCCCCCGCACGGCTCTACGTTGCGGCAGAGCGCCCCACCGCCGCGCTGCTGGAGCTTGAGCCGGCGCTGATCCACGACCCGCGTGGCCCCGACGGGCTTGGGAGCGAGGGCCGCCTTTTGATCACCGGCGCCGACGGTGTCTCGACCACCGTGGCCCTGCGGCAGAATCAGCCTGTGCTGGTGCCTATTGTGCTCCCGGCTGGCGGCGGGCAGCTTGGCCTGGCCCTGGAGGCGGGCAACTTCCGGCCTTCGGACTATGGCGCTGCCGATCCGTCGATCTACAGCCTCGCGTTCCGCCGGATCGCCGTTCGCACGCGCGCCACGTTTGGCGCCGAGCCGGATCTGCTGCTCAACGGGGCGCCGCAGCGAGAGGATCGCTCGGGCGTTGCTCTGGCCTTTGGCACGGGCTGGTACGCCTTCGAGCATAACGAGTGGCGCTGGGCCTCGTCGCAAGCCGAGCTGCTTGTCTTCAGCCCCACAGCTCGCCCTGCGAGGCTTCGCCTCAAGCTAGCCGCGCTCTACGACCAAGGAACGCAGGCTCTTGGTGCGGGGCCGGGCGTGATGCGCCTGCAGGCCGCCGCCCCGGACGGACAGCAGCGCGAGGCACGCGTGACCGCTGGCGCCTGGGCGGAGTTCCCTGTCGAGCTCAAGGCTGGCTGGAACCAGCTCTGGCTCATCAGCGACGCGGGCGACTTCCGCCCGATCGACCTCGACCCGGCCAACGGCGACACGCGCCGCCTGAGCTTTGTGCTGGCCGGGCTCGACCTTGTGACCGAGCCGTAGGGCCAGGGCCGCCGCCATGTCGTAGTCGCCCTGGTCTGGGCTTGTGCTATCATTGCGGACACTTTGGGGGCAGCATTGTGGCAAGGCCACGGCTTGAAGTAGTGCTGTGAACACGGGAAAAATCAACTTATTGCTGGCCGAGGGTCAGCACGGCGATATTCTAGCAAAGTACGAACGCGAAGGTACTCACCGGCGGCCTGCTGCTGGATCGACCCTACAACCCCGCCAACCCCGCATCGCTGATGGGGCGCTTCTTTGAGGGCACGCTCGCCGGCGCCACGTATGTCGGCCCGCTCACCGGGGTTCCCGACGATGTGGAGGGCTATGTGCTGCGGCGCGATGGCATGCCCATCATTGCGATCTGGAGCGACAACCCGCGGCCTATCGCCGTCCCGCTGCCCGCGGCAGGCAGTGTGCGCTGTGTCTCACGGGATGGCGGCGAGGTTGCGTGCCCGCTGGTGGAGGGCAGCGTCGCCGTGGAGGTTCAGACTGGGGCGACATATGTGGTGCTTCGACCGTAGCAGTCGGGACTGGGCGGCGCCTGGCATGAAGACGGGTGCTTGAGCGGGCTTACGATGGCGTGTGCTATAATAAGCTGGCATTTTTGAGCGCCTGCTGTTTTAAAATGCTGTATCGATCAGCTGATACTACTGCTTTCACTTAACGCCATGAACTTCACCCGTGTGCGCCACTACGCTGCACTGGCGCTTGGTCGGATAGATCCCGAGAGTGGGGGTCAGCGCCGCTATATAAAACTGCTTCAAGCTCTAGTCACCGCAATGCTTGGCAAGGGCGTTGCGTTGCTGGTCAGTATTATTGCAGTCCCACTTACAATTAGTTATTTGGGCTCCGAACGCTATGGTCTTTGGATGACCATTAGCATGATGTTATTATGGCTAACCGTTTCTGACCTGGGGTTAAGCAGCAGCTTAACCAATGCTGTCTCCGAAGCATACGCTCATCGTGACCAGGAGGCGGCCCGTCGCTATGTCGCAACCGCCTTCTGGCTCTTGTTTGGTATTGTGTTTGTGCTAGCCGTCGTGATGGTGGTTGCCTGGCCATTTATCGATTGGGTGACATTGCTCAATGTTAGCTCTACTGCTGCCAAGTCTGAGGTAGGGCTTGCGATTGGGCTTGCGGTCTTTTTGTATTTGATTAACTTTCCATTCACCATCATCGCGAAAGTGCTTGGAGCATTTCAAGAAGGCGCCATTGCTAACTATTGGGCCGCAGGCGCTAACATTGCGAGCTTGGTGCTGCTGCTGATTGTGACGCGTTTTGCAGGCGGCTTACCCTGGCTTGTAATTGCAATGCTAGGATCCGTGTTTTTCGTCAATGCGATGAGCGCTATCTGGCTTTTCTGGTGGCATAAACCTTGGCTGCGGCCATCGCTCGTTGCCTTTCACCGTGGTAGCTTGCAGAAGCTAGGGCGAGTAGGTGGAATGTTCTTCGTAGTGCAGATTGCGGCGTTACTGCTCTTTCAAACTGACTACCTAATCATTGCGCATTTTCGTAGCCCGAGTGAGGTGACGCCGTATAGTTTGGCCTGGCGACTCTTCTCCTATAGCGTATTACTTCAGGCGATGCTGGTGCCGTCGATCTGGCCTGCATACGCAGAGGCTTTTGCTCTGCGCGATGCCTTTTGGATTGTGCGAACGTTCCGCCTCAACCTTACTGTTGGACTTGCTATAACGTCGCTGCTGGTAGTGCTGCTCGTCATGTTTGGCCAGCCGCTAATTAGAGTTTGGGCCGGCGCTGAAGCTGTTCCGCCTCAAGCACTACTTGTTTGGATGGGGGTTTGGAGCATTATCAATGCGGCAATGAGTCCTATAGGATGCATCTTGAGTGGCTCAGGACATATGAAGGGGCAAGTGATTTACGCTACTCTTACAGCGGTAGCTAATATCGCTCTTTCTATTCTACTGGTTCGACCGTACGGCGCAACCGGGGTGATTATCGCCACGGTTGTCGCTTACCTTGTCTTTAATGTGATCCCGGCGAGTTGCGAGGCGGCAATCGTCTTGCGTAATGTTCGCCGTGAGGCTGCAGGCCGCTTAGCTGCGCTCTGAGGGGTAGATCCGTGGCAGCGTTAGTATTTGTAGAGGGATACTTGTGAGCCAAAAGTCAGTTCAGCTCAATGCGGAACGCTTTATTGCTGCGGCAATGGCGCATCTAGAGCCGCTAAAGGGAAAATACATATACGACCCAATCGCACAAGATTATCGCCGTAAAACCGAGCAGGTCGATGGCGGTTACGCGCGCTGGTTGGGAAAGGCTTTACCATATATAGTGCAGCATTATGGCTTGTCCGCACACCCTCGTCTTCTTGATTTTGGCTGCGGAACCGGTGAGTTGACAGTCCTAATGAATGTATTGGGCTTTCAAACAACCGGTATCGATGTGCATGAGAAACATCTGGAACTGGCGAGGTTACTTGCAGAGGATAATGGGCTGCCTTCGTCTACCTTTGTGCAAAGCCAGGAGCAAGGGCGGCTACCTTTTCCCAACGACAGTTTTGATATAGTAACGCTCTTTGTTGTGCTAGAGCATCTTAGTGATGAGGTGCTCGCGTGGCTTCTTCCCGAGTTGCGCCGTGTGTGTTGCGGGGTCATTTATGTTCTAGTACCAAATAAGCTACAGACGCGCGATGATCATACCGGGTTGCGCTTTGTGCCGTGGATGCCACGTGCCCTTGCGACTTGGTATATTAAGCTGCGCGGAGAACGCTACCGCTATGCTATATCAAAGGATGGGGGTTGGGACGTTTATTACCGCTCGTTTAAGCGCATCGAGCAGCAGTTTGCTGGTGCTGGTCTTCGCATCGCATTTCCGCCCGATGATATTATCTTTCCTCCATTAAGGGAGGCTGGTCCTATTCATCGTGTGGGATTGACCTTTCCATTAATGGGTCGTCGGTTCTCGCTTGGATTCCCACTCCCCGTGCGTACGTTGAGTCGCTTGGGCTGGCCGAAGCAATCGCTTTACCCTTATCTCAATCTATTTTTTGTCAGTAGGTAGCTACGAGTGCGTATTACGTTTGTTCTTCCTAGTACTGGCGAGTATCCCTCGGGTGGGGCAAAAGTAGTCTATGAGTATGCGAGTGGATTAGCGCAGCGAGGCCACAAGGTCATTGTTGTTCATCTACCCTACCATAGTTGGAGTGGCAACTCGCTCTCCTGGCACGCTCGTCGGCTTATCTCCTATGCGGGGCGCGCAAGTGGTCTGACTGGGACGTATACGCCGCGCTCCTGGCTAAGCGTCGATCCCAAGGTCGAATTACGCTTTGTGCCCTACTTGTCTAGGCTGCTCCTTCCGCACGCCGATCTGCTAATCGCCACTGCATGGCAGACCGCCGAGTTGATTTGTCGCTTTCCACTATCGTATGGTCGGAAGATTTATTTTATCCACGACTACGAGCACTATATGGCTGCGGATAGGCAGGTGCGCGAACGGATCGGGGCAACCTTCCGTGTGGGTATGCACAACCTTGTTACATCGCCAGCCGGTGCTCAGATGGTGACCGAATGCGGTGGCGAGGTGAACAGCTCTATCCCTAACGGTCTCGACTTTAGAATTTTTGCGCTCCATGAGGCCGTAGTAAGCCCAAAGCGTAACTCTATTGGGTTTCCGACACGGCCGGAGTCATTCAAAGGGACAGCCGATGCCCTAGCAGCACTTCGGCATGTTTATGCTACCTTGGGTGGCATTGTAAACGTCTGGTCTTTTGGCTTAGCGCCGTCATCTGAGATGCCCGGCTGGATCACCTTCTACCCGCGCCCCAGCAGCGAAGAGCTTGCCGGTTTGTACAATCGGAGCAAAATATTTCTGGTACCATCACACTACGAAGGTTGGGGGCTGCCAGGGGCAGAGGCGATGGCATGCGGTGCGGCGCTTGTTTCCACGGACAACGGTGGGGTGCGGGCCTATGCCCACCACGAGGTTAACGCACTGCTCGTGCCTCCACAGCAACCGGCGGCATTGGCTGCCGAGATCCTTCGCCTAGTTCGCCATCCTGAGCTTCGGGTGCGCCTTGCCGAGGCCGGTTATCAGTCTATTCAACGCTTTACGTGGACACAAGCACTCGATGCTTTTGAGAAGATTGCTACGACGGCATGAGTGATGGCGATGTTTTGCTTTCAATCATTATCCTAAACTGGAATGGTCTCGCCGATACGCTAGCATGCCTGGAGTCGCTCGCCGCATGCGACGTTGCTGGCGCTAAACTCCAGCTGCTGGTCATCGATAACGCCTCGGCCTCCAACCCAAGCGAGGCGATCACAACACGCTTCCCCGCCGTCGAGGTGGTGTGCTCCTCGCGTAACCTGGGCTTCGCAGGAGGATGCAATCTGGGGATCGAACGTGCGCTACAGGCTGGGGCCGACTATGTGCTGCTGCTCAATAACGACACCGTGGTCGCACCGGATTTCCTCGCGCAGCTGCTAGCCTATGCCCAGCAAAACCCCAGGGCTGGGATCGTCGCACCGCTGATCTGCGAGGCGGATCGCCCTGAATATGTGCAGTCGCGGGGCGGACGCGTACTGCTCGCGCTTGGGCAGGCTTACCACTGCGACTCAGGGCAACTCCGCTCGCATGTCTCTGCGATACCGTCCAGCGTTGGCTACGCGAGTGGCTGCTGCATGTTGATTCCTGCGCACATGCTGCGGGCCACTGGGGGCTTTGCAGAGCTATTCTTCGCCTACTTCGAGGATGTCGACCTTTCTCTGCGCGTGCAGCGCCTAGGCTACGAGACAGTCTGCGTGCCAACAAGCGTGATCTGGCACAAGGAGTCGGCGAGTACGCGGCGCGGCCTCAGTGAGGGTACCACGAGCGCATTGAAACACTACCTGCTGATGCGGAATCGGATAGCGACAGTGCGACGGAATGGGCGCTGGTGGGAGCAGCTCTGCTTCTTTGCCTGTGCGTTGCCTGCGATTGTGCTCTTCTACCTTGGTGCCTTTGCCGCCCTCAGGCGCTGGCGCAAGCTGGTTTGGTTTGTGCGCGGGCTGCTCCATGGCTTGCAGGCACGCTTGGGGCGGCCCCTGCCTGAGGCGACATAAAGCCGTAATCTTGGCCTATGCTATAATAGCGGTGGTGCTACCGACTGCCACGGCGCAGCGCTCTGGGCTTTGGGCCTGGAAAGCAACCACTCCACTATGAGTGTAGATACCCGACATAGTCTATCAAAAGCTGGCGACGTAGCCAGTGAGCTTACGCAGCCGCACCCGCTCGCCATAGGTCGCTGGGCACTCGTCGGCATCGTGCTTGTTCTCGCCTCCAGCCTGGTCGCGCTCACCTACCGCCCCCTGGCTGGCGCCCTCTTCCTCTCGCTCGGCAGCCAGTCGCTGGCCGAGGCGCACGCAGGCCGCCCCGAGCTGCTCGACACGGCCCTCAGCCAGCTTGCCACAGCCCGCACCTACACGCCTGATGATGCGCTGATCTACCGGCGCCTCGCTGAGGCGTTGCTGCTTCAGGGGCACCCCGACCAGGCGGTGACCGCCCTCGAGCAGGCGCATCGGCTGGAGCCTCGAAGCCTGCTGATTCTAAAGGACTTGATCTACGCCACGACCGTGGCTAGCGATATCCCACGCGCACAGTCGCTTTTGGGGCAGTACACAGGCGTGCCGGCCGACCTGATGCTGGTTGGCGATACACTGTTTAACGCTGGAGACCCGGGGGCCGCGCTGCTCGTATACAGGGCGATCGGCGAGCAAGATACGCACTCGGCCCCGTTGGCGCAATTGCGCGCTGCTATTGTAGCTGTATCGCTGGGCGATGACGCCCAGGCCGAGCTACTGCTGCGCGCCTCAGGCGCCACAAACCCTGCGGCTATCCTTCAGTCGCTACACGATGGGGTCGTTTTGGGCGGTGCCAGTCCCTGGGGTGCGCTCCTGGTTAACGGCCAGCCGCAGCGCCTTCAGCAAGCGCCACTCTATCTCTTCTACGGAGACGGCTGGTACGGCCCGGAGCCAAATACCGGGCGCTGGGTGCGCTCGCCAGCCCAACTGCTTGTGTTCTCGCCCGTGGCGCGCTCGGTGGAGCTGAAACTCCTGCTGAGGTATATCATTGACCAGGGCTCCGCAGAAGGCCTGGGGGATCGGGGGCGGCTCCAGCTAACACTGAATGGAGCAGTTGTTGGCGAGCAGCTGGCGCAGATTTTGGAGCCGACGGTGCTAGCGCTCCAACTTCCGGCAGGTTGGAGCACACTTACTCTTGCCCTGGAGGCAGGGAACCTGCGTCCTAGCGAGACGATCGCGGGAAGTTCCGATTCACGCGAGTTGGGCATGGCGCTTATGCAGGTTGATCTTGTTGCACCATAATCGGGATGGGTGCCCGCTTGGCTCGGGCGTAGAGCTATGGAAATTACAGCACGCCCCGCCCGGGGCTTTATCCGAACGGCCCTGGTGGCGGCTGCACTTTGCTCGGGCGCACTCCTGGCTGGCTTCATCACACTATGGCAGCCCGGGCTATCAGTTGCGGGCGTGACGCTGACGCTGTTGCCGATTGTGGTTGCATTATACTTTTCTCGACCACGCTGGGCGCTCATAACGTTTGTGCTGTTGCTCCCCCTGCACTCGTTCCTCATCACGCTGCTGATTGCTCAGGTCGGGCTTTCGCTCTCGCTAGGGAGAGCTATTGCCGCCTGGAAAGAGCTGCTGTTGGTTGGAACGTTTTTTGCCGTCATAGTACAGGCGCTGGTCCGTGGCCGCATCCCACGCCCTGTATGGCTTGATGCTATCGCAGCGGCTTGGCTGGGCCTGGTGCTGCTGCACTTTGGCTTCAGCCTTGTCTTTCGGCCAGCCGTGCCAGTTGTTGCGCTTGCCTACGGCGCTCGCGACTGGATGCTGTATCTGCTACCATACTTTGTTGGTAGGCTGGTCGTCTTCAATGAGCGCTACTTTGAAAAGGTGCTGACGGCAATTGCCGCCATCGGTGTGCTCACGAGCGCCTTTGGTATTGTGGAGTACTTTTTTATCCCAACGAGCTGGTGGATCTCGTTTGGGGTGCCATACTATTTCGGAACGTTTCTCGGCCTTGTGTATCCAGATTACCTGGGCGGTCTGCCGCCAAATTTTTGGGCCGAAGTTGCAGGGAACGCGGTTCGCCGCGCCGTCTCCACCCATCTTTCGGGCCAGGGGTTTGCGCTGCCTTTTCTGATCATTCTGCCCGTCGTCCTCTGTCGCTACCTTCGGCGGCCAGCTTGGGCAAACCTGGCCTGGGTAGGTATTTGCGGCGTTGGCCTGCTGCTGTCGATCACTCGCATGACGATCATCGCCTGCGGCATTCAAGTCGTCCTCCTGCTTTGGCTTTACCCACGACGCTCATGGCTACTCATTGCCATGGCCCTCGTCGGCATGTTGTTGCTCGGTGGTCTTGTCGGGAATAGCCGCTTCCGTGAGTTTGTCGTCGATACTGTGACCCTGAGCGATACGTCCGGTGGCGCCCGCCCTGCCCAGTGGGCTGTCGGTCTGCGCGATCTCGTCACCTACCCGCTTGGGCGCGGGCTCGGTTTTTCCGGGCAGGTTGGCGCACGCTTCGGCCAGGGTGGCGTTGGCTCCGAGGCGGGCTATTTTAAGATTACCGGCGACCTGGGCTTGCCGGGGTTGCTGCTGTTTCTCGCCTGGTTCAGCGGGGTTTTGTTCTACGCATGGCGGCTCATCCACCGGCGCGAAGGTGCCTGGCGACAGCTGGGCCTGATCGGCTTTGTGGCAGCGGTAGGCTTTCTCGTCAATAACCTCACCGCACCTCCCGACCAGTCGCCATTCACGATCTATGTCTTCGCCTGGCTCGCCGGGCTTACGGTGCGCGTCGCAGCAGCTTCGCCCTTTGTGCCGACTCCGCAGGCCGAGCCAGCCCCCATTCTGCCGCTCCTGGTTAGGGCCGATGAAGCGGCAGGGTCGGCGGCGCTGCTGCGCTCATGATCATGGTAGAAGCGTTATGCGGGTTGGAGTAGATAGCTCAGTCTGCGCCTTTAACCGGGCCGGCAACGCCCGCTACGCGCAGTATCTGCTTCACGCGCTTGGCGAGCTTGGCCGCGCCGAGCATGTCGAGCCAGTGGCGCTCACGCTGCCTGCTGCGCTGCACGCCACCCGCGCCGGGCTGCGGCGCAAGGCCCTGGTAGCCTTCTGGGAGTTTGTCTACGCCCCGCGCCTGCTCGGCCTGCTCGCCCGCCGCGCGCGTGTCGATCTGCTGCACCTGACCATGCCGATGCCGCTTGGCCCCAACGCCCCTCCCACTGTTGTGACTGTGCTCGACCTCACGCCGGTGCTGTTCCCCCAGTGGTTCACGCCTATCATGGCGCTGCGGGGACGGCGCTGGCTCAGGCTCGCGCTGCGCCGCGCAGCCGCCGTGATCACTATCTCGCAGCACACGGCGGACGACCTGCTGCGCGTGGTGCCCGATCTCACCGTGCCGGTGCGCCCAGTGCTGCTCGGCTCGTTCCTGGAGCAAGCATGTGGGCCAGCGCCGCTGCCTGCGGGCGTCGCTGCGCCCGGCTACCTGCTGTCCGTCGGCACGCTCGAGCCGCGCAAGAATCTGGCCCTCGTCCTGGAGGGCTACGCTCAGCTTACCCGCGCGCTGCCCGCTGCCCCCCCGCTCGTCGTGGTTGGTGGCGCCGGCTGGAAGACCCAGGATCTCGGCGCTATCGCAGCCGAGCTCGGCGTGGCCGACCGGATCGTGCGCCTGGGCTACGTCTCCGACGCCCAGCTTTACTCACTCTACTCGCACGCAGCGGTGTTGCTGTATCCCTCGCGCTACGAGGGCTTCGGCTTCCCGCTGCTAGAGGCAATGGGCTGCGGCTGCCCTGTGATCACCTCGTCCAGCTCGTCGCTGCCCGAGGTCGTCGGCGCTGCTGGCATCCTGATCGACCCGGAGCGACCCCGCCAGCTGGCTCTGGCCCTGGAGCTGCTGCTCACCCAGCCCGCGCTCGCCGCCGAGATGCGCCGCGCCGGGCTCGCCCGCGCCAGCCAGTTCTCGTGGGAGCGCTGCGCGCGTGAGACGATCGCTGTGTACCGCGAGCTGATCGGCGCCGAGCAGTCCGCACGTGGCGGCGCGGGAAGCTTCTTGCTGAGGAAGCCTTGAGCCACCAAGACCATGAACCTGCTTTATCCAATTACAACCTACCCGCCCTCCACTGGCGGCGCCCAGCTCTACCTGCACCGCATCGCCGTCCAGCTTCAGGCGCATCACAACGTGCAGGTGGTTTCCCACTGGGACAACAATCGCACCGACTGGCTGCTCGGCACCACGCTACGGGCGCCCACCGTCGCCGGCGACTATCTGATCGACGGCGTCCCCGTGCATCGCATCGGTCTCTCTGCCTGGGAGAAGCTTTCGATCAGCCCCTTCGTGCCGATCTATTACCCGCTGATGGACGTGGCGCTCCCGCCAATTGCGGCGCTGATTGAACGGCAGCTGATGCCGTTCGCCAAAGACGCCGACCTGGTGCATACGGTGCGGCTAGGGCGCGAGGGGATCAGCCAGGCGGCCTACAGCGTGGCGCGCCGACGTGATCTGCCCTTCGTCCTCACTCCAGTACACCATCCGCGCTGGGTGGGATGGCGCTATCGGGCCTTCCTGCGGCTCTACCGCGCCGCCGATGCCGTGTTTGCGCTTACCGAGGCCGAGCGGCGCACCCTGTCCGCACTTGGGGTCGCCGAGGAGCGCATCCATGTAACCGGAACGGGGCCGGTGCTGGCCGAGCACGCCGACGGCGCGGCCTTTCGGCGACGCCACAAGCTTGATGGGCCGCTGGTGCTGTTTCTGGGCCAGCACTACGCCTATAAGGGCTTCCGCCAGCTGCTCGACGCCGCCCCCCTGGTCTGGAGGCGCGTGCCCGAGGCGCGCTTTGTCTTCATCGGGCCGCCCGTGCGCGGCTCCGAGCGGGCCTTCAGCGAGCGGGCCGATCCGCGCATCATCCGCCTGGGGCGGGTGGATTTGCAAGAGAAGACCGACGCCCTCGCGGCCTGTGATCTGCTGTGCGTGCCATCGATGCAGGAGAGCTTCGGCGGGGTCTACACCGAGGCGTGGAGCATGGGCAAGCCCGTGATCGGCTGCCCGATCCCGGCGGTCTCCGAGGTGATCAGCGACGGCGACGATGGCTATCTTGTGCCGCAGGCGCCCGCGCAGATCGCGGAGCGCGTGATCGAGCTGCTGCTGGACAAGGGGCGAGCAGAAATGATGGGCGCCGCCGGCAGGCGCAAGGTCGAGCAGCGCTACACGTGGGAGCAGTTGGCCCAGCGCACCGAGGCCGTATACCAGCGATTAACCGGGAAGGCCGACGTCGGCGCAGCGCTGGCGCGGCCCGAAGCCTGAGCGAGGGGACACACAATGAGCGTTGCACTGATTACTGGCTCCGCCGGCCTGATCGGCTCCGAGGCGGTAAGCTATTTTGCCGGCCTGGGCCTCGATGTGGTTGGCGTCGATAACGATATGCGCGGCTATTTTTTTGGCCGTGAGGCCTCCACCGAGTGGAACCGGCGCCGCCTGGAGGAAGAGGTGCCGGGCTATACCCACTTCGACATCGATATCCGCGACCATGCGGCTATCGAGAAGCTGTTTGGCCGCTACGGCGCCACGATCAGCCTGGTGATCCACGCCGCCGCCCAGCCCTCGCACGACTGGGCCGCCCGTGAGCCGATCACCGACTTTACGGTGAACGCCAACGGCACGCTCAACCTGCTGGAGGCTGTGCGCCAGCACGCCCCCGATGCAGTCTTTATCTTCACCTCCACCAACAAGGTCTATGGCGACACGCCCAACCGGCTGCCGCTGGTTGAGCAGGAGCTGCGCTGGGAGATCGATCCGGCCCACAGCTACCACGGCGGCATCCGCGAGGACATGTCGATCGACCAGACGCTCCACAGCCTGTTTGGCGCCTCGAAGGTCGCCGCCGATGTGCTGGTGCAGGAGTACGGGCGCTACTTCGGCCTGCGCACAGCCTGCTTCCGGGGCGGCTGCCTCACCGGGCCACACCACTCCGGCGCGCAGCTCCACGGCTTCCTGGCGTATCTTATGAAGTGCGCGATGAGCGACACGCCCTACACTGTCTTTGGGTACAAGGGGAAGCAGGTGCGCGACAACATTCACAGCGCTGACCTGATCCGCGCCTTCGACGCCTTCTACCGCGCGCCGCGTAGCGGTGAGGTCTACAACATCGGCGGCGGGCGCTTCTCGAACTGCTCGATGCTGGAGGCGATCAAGCAGTGTCAGGCGATCGTCGGGCACGAGCTGAAGTGGAGCTACTCGGAGACCAACCGCGTCGGCGACCATATCTGGTGGGTCAGCGACAATGGCAAGTTCGCAGCGCAGTTCCCCGCGTGGCGCCTCACCTACGATGTGCCCTTGATCCTGCGCGAGATCTACGAGCACAATCGCGGGCGCTGGAGCAGCATATGATTGATCACGGCAAGAAGAACATTCTGGGCGTCCTGATCGACGCTGTCGACTACGAGGCGGCCGTGGCGCGGATCATCGCGGCGGCCCACGCGCGGCAACCCTACACCGTCTCC
>Ga0209181_10005610_pt1 | contig 17999 bp, 17 predicted proteins | sample MAT05_FD_187208 | JGI IMG/M metagenome (GOLD analysis project Ga0209181, IMG submission 187208) | Freshwater microbial communities from Lake Fryxell liftoff mats and glacier meltwater in Antarctica - MAT-05 (SPAdes) (version 2) | ecosystem: Environmental > Aquatic > Freshwater > Ice > Liftoff...
ACCTGTTCTGCCTCTGCCGTTCACTCTGCCTCTGCCGTTCACTCTGCCTCTTCCCGAAAACGGAGAGTGAGATGGAAGCGGCAGAGGCAGGATGGATGCGAGCGACTCCTGTGATTTTTTCCAGCTAGACCTTCACCCGCTCAATGCGTGCGCCGAGCTGGTTGAGCTTCTCGTCGATGGATTCGTAGCCGCGGTCGATGTGATAGACGCGGTTCACCTCCGTGATGCCGTCGGCGTGGAGGCCGGCAAGGACAAGCGCGGCGCTGGCGCGGAGATCGCTGGCCATCACGGGCGCACCGCTGAGATTGCCGACGCCTTTGATGACGGCGGTGTGGCCGTCGAGGGAAATGTCGGCGCCCATGCGCTTGAGTTCGCTGACGTGCATGAAGCGCTGCGGGAAGACGGTCTCACTGACGACGCTGATGCCGCCGGTCTTGCACAGGAGGGCGCACATCTGCGCCTGCATGTCGGTGGGGAAACCGGGGTAGGGCTCGGTGGTGAGTTGCAGCGGCTTGGGCGCTCCATTGCCGCGGACGCGGACCGTGTCAGCCGTGATCTCCACCGCGTAACCGCTCTCGCGCACTGCGGCGATGACGGACCCGAGATGCTCCGGGGCCACGCGCTGGAGGCAGACCTCCCTGCCCATCATGGCTCCGGCGACGAGATAGGTTCCCGCCTCGATCCGATCGGGAATGACGCTGTGGTCGGCACCGTGGAGTTCCTTCACGCCTTCGATGACGATCCGCCGTGTGCCCGCGCCCTGGATCTTCGCGCCCATCTTGTTGAGGAAATTCGCAAGGTCCACCACTTCGGGCTCAGCCGCGGCGCTCTCGATGACGGTGGTGCCTTCGGCAAGGACGGCGGCCATCATGACGTTATCGGTGCCGAGAACGGTGGGGCCCTGTTTGCCGCGGAGGTTGATGCTCGCGCCGCGGAGCTGGCTGGCAAAGATCTTCACGTTGCCGTGCTCGATGCGGTTGACGGCACCGAGCGCCTCGAAGCCTTTCAAGTGAAGATCGATCGGCCGGTCGCCGATGACACAGCCGCCGGGAAGGGAGACCACGGCTTCCTTTTGCCGGCCGAGCAAGGGGCCGAGCACGCAGACGGAGGCGCGCATTTTCCTCACGATGTCATAGGGCGCCTCGCTCTTGATCTTCTCGGCCTCGACGCAGACGGTGCCGCTCGCGCGTTCGACATGCGCGCCGAGGTGGGAGAGGATTTGCAGCATGTAATGGATGTCCGAGAGGTCGGGCACATTCGAGATGGTGCATGGCTCCTTGGTGAGGAGCGTGGCGGCGAGGATGGGCAGCGCGCTGTTTTTGCTGCCGGAAATGCGGACGTTGCCATTCAGTTTGTAGCCGCCGTGAACGAGTATTTTATCCATGAGTTGCCAGTAGGTAACGGTCGCGGCCCTGGTAATCTTTCAGGATTCTGCGCTCCGGGAAATTTTCCCCGGCAAGGTCCGCGACGAGGAGTTCAGCCTGCCCAAGCCCGACTTCCAGCGCAAGGCGTCCGCCGGGCCGGAGTTTCGCCGCGGCCTGCGGCAGGAGGCGGCGGATGATGGCCAGTCCATCGGCCCCGCCATCGAGCGCGGTGGCGGGCTCGCGCTGCACTTCGCTCTGGAGCGCGGCGACTTCGGCGGTGGGGATGTAGGGGAGATTTGCAACGAGGAGATCGAGCGGGCCATCGACCCCGGAGAGGAGATCGCTTTTCAGAAATGTAACCCGCCCTCCGAGTCCAGTACGCCCGGCATTTTCCGCGGCCAGTGCGAGCGCATGTTCGGAGGCATCGATGCCAACGATGCGCGCCTCGGGAAGGGCAGCGGCAAGCGCCAGCGCGATGCAACCGCTCCCGGTGCCGACATCCACGATGGTCCCCCGCCCCCACGTGCAACCGGGCGATTTTGCCTCGGCAAGCAGCAACTCGCAGAGCTGTTCGGTCTCCGGGCGGGGAATCAGCGCGCGGGCGTCGCACTTGAGCGTCAGTCCCAGGAACTCGACGGTGCCGAGCAGATGCTGGAGCGGTTCGCGCTGCGCGCGCCGCCGGACGAGTTCGCGCAAGGGGCCGAGTTCCGTCTCCCCGAGCGGGCGGTCGAACTCGAGGTAGAGATCCATGCGTCGCTTGCCCATCACGTGCGCGAGCAGGTGCTCGATGTTCAGCCGCGGGCTTTCGATTCCACTGTTCCGGAAGTAGTCGGTCGTCGCGTTGATCACTTCGAGGACCGTCTTCATGGGAGGCAGGGAATGACGGATGACGGATGACGAATGACGCAAGCCGGTCCACACCGCGCGTCGTTTGTCATTTGGATTTCGTCATTCGTCATTCGTCATTTCCCACGCTCTTGCAACTCGTGGTTCAGGACGCTCACGCAGTAAATCGCCGCCGTCTCGGTGCGCAAAATGATCGGCCCCAGCGTGACCGGCCTGCAGCCGTGGCTCTTCGCCAGCGAGATCTCCGCCGGGGTGAAGTCGCCTTCCGGCCCCACGAGGATGAGCACGCTCGCCGGGCGATTGGCGGCGGATTCCGCGAGGATATCCTTGAATGGGCGCGCGTCGCTTTGGAGCGAGGCGACAAAGGTGAGATCGAAGCGATCGCCGCGCGCGAAGAAGTCCTTCGGCGTGCATGGTTCGGCGACCTGCGGGAGAAAATTCTGCCCGCACTGTTTGCAGGCTTCGACCGCGACGCGCTGCCATTTCGCCCGCTTGCGGATGTGGTCGCCCTCCGAGCCGCGCACCACGGTGCGCTCGCTCAGCAGCGGGACGATCCCGGCCACGCCGAGTTCCGTCGCCTTCTCGATGATGAGGTCCATGTTCTTCCCCTTCGGCACCGCCTGCGCGAGTGTGATGCGGCATTTGAGCGGCGCGGTCTTCTGCACGGAAATCTTCCGCAGCTCCGCGCCGGTTTTTCCACGCTTCAGGATTTCCACTTCCGCCTCCGTGCCTTCGCCATCGAAGACAGTGGCGCGATCGCCCGGCTTCAGCCGCAGCACATCGAACGCGTGGTGACTCTCGACCGAATCGAGGACCAGCCGGTCCGGATTCCAAACTCCACTCGGGATATGAAAGCGCGGCATGGCTATTGGAAAAATTCCTTTGCCCGCTCGAGGAAGCTTTTGTGCGGTGGCGGGACCTCGTGCCCGAGCAACTCGGCGAATTCCTCGAGCTTCTTCTTCTGCTCGGCGGTGAGCTTCTGCGGCACGGCAACCACGACACGCGCGAGCAGATCCCCCTGCCCGCTGCCGTCGAGGAGCGGCATTCCCTTGGCGCGCAGTTTGAACACGGTGCCGCTCTGCGTCCCCGGTGTGATCTTCAGCACGGCGTCGCCGTGGAGCGTCGGCACCGTGAGTTCTCCACCCAGCGTCACCATCGCGAAGCTCACCGGCAGATCGCAGTAGAGATTCGATTCTTCGCGCTCGAAGACCTCGTGTTCCTTGATGTGGATGACCACGTAAAGATCGCCGGTGGGGCCGCCGCGGATCCCCGCTTCGCCATTGCCCGTGCTGCGCAGCCGTGAACCGTCTTCGATTCCCCGCGGAATCTTCAGCTTGATCCGCGTCCGCTGCTCGGCCCGGCCCTCGCCCTTGCAATTGCCGCACGGCCTTTCGACCGTCTGGCCCGTGCCGCGGCAGCGCGGGCATGTCTGCGAGACCTGGAAGAAGCCGCGCGAACTGATCACCTGCCCCTTCCCTCCACACGTATGGCAGTTCACCACTCGCGATCCCTTTTCCGCGCCGCTGCCATTGCAGGTTCCGCACGCGCTCAGCTTCGAGACCTCGATCTCCTTGTCAGTCCCGAATGCAGCTTCCTCGAGCGTGATCTGCATGTCGTAGCGCAGGTCGCTGCCCCGCTGCCGGCTGTCCTGTTCCTGCCGTCCACCGCCGCCGAAGAACTGCTCGAAAATCCCCGCTGCGGTCCCGCCCGCTGCACCGCTGAATGCCTCCCGGAAAATGTCGAAGGGATCGTGAAAGCCACCGCCTCCCCGCCCGCCTCCCCCGCCCTGCGCAAACGCGGCGTGACCAAAGCGATCGTACGCGGCCCGCTTGTCCGGATCCGAGACCGCCTCGTAGGCCTCGCCGAGTTCCTTGAAACTGTCCTCGGCAGTCTTGTCACCCGGGTTCTTGTCCGGGTGCAGCTTTACGGCAAGTTTCCGGTATGCCTTCTTGATGTCCTCCGCCGAGGCCGACTTGGCAACCCCGAGGATCTCATAGTAGTCGCGTTTGCTGGCCATGCGAAAAATGTCCCGGCTACGACGCGCCAGCGCCTTTGCTGACCACCACCATCGCCGCGCGCAACAGTCGATCCCGCAGCCGGAAACCGCGCCGGACCTGGCGGATGACGTAACCCTCCGGAGTCGCCGCATTTTCCTCCTGGCTCACGGCTTCGTGGAGATTCGGGTCGAACTTCGCGCCCGTCGCATCGATCACTTCCACCGCGCTGCCAGCCATGAATTCCTTCAACTGCCGCTCGATCATCTCCATGCCGACGACGATCGGCGACTTCGGATCGCCCTTTCGCACCTCGACCATCCCGAGCTCGAAATTATCGAGCACCGGCAGCAGCCGTTCGAGCAAGGTGGCCTGCGCCCTTTTATACTCATCCTCCCGCTCGCGCGCGACACGCTTGCGGTAGTTGTCCATCTCGGCCTGCGCGCGCAATGCGGTGTCCTTCCACTTTGCGATCTCCGCCATGGGATCGACTTCCGCTGCGGGCTGTTCCTTCGGATTCGTATCGGGTTTCTCTTCGGTGTCCACGTTCGGTTTGCTCATTTCTTCAAGATGCTGATCAGGGTGATGTCGTCGTGCGGTGGCTGGTCTCCGATGAAGGCCCGCACGTCACTGGTGACGCGCTGGATAATGCCAGCCGCGCCCTCGGACGCACTCGCCTGGACAGAGCGGATCATCGCTTCCAACCCGAACTCTTCCCCGTTCCGGTCGAGCGCCTCAGTGACCCCGTCCGTGTAAAGGATCAGGCAGTCGCCGGGCTCGAGGCGCAGGGAAAATTCGTTCGTGACCCTATTGAATGCGCTCCCGCTGTCAATTCCCACCGCCATCCCGGGCGTATTCACCTTTGCCACGCTCCGGTCCGCGGCCCGGTAAATCAGCGGCGCATCGTGCCCGGCGCGGACGAGGCGGAGTTCGTTGCTCCTGCGATCGACCACCACAAAGGCGAGCGAAATGAACATGTCCTCGCGGATGTCCGGATAGAGCTGCGCATTCAGGCGGCGAATCACCTCCGACGGCGCGGAATCCCCGGTCGCCAGCAGGCGAAGCGCCGTCCGCGTCATCGCCATGAGCAGCGCCGCCGGGATTCCCTTGCCGGACACATCCGCGATCACCACACCCCAGCGATCCGCGTCGAGCGGGATGTAGTCAAAGTAATCGCCGCTCACATAGCGTGCCGGGAGATTCGTCCCGGCCACATCGTAACCGTCGATCGCCGGCGGCTCGCTCGGCAGGAGGATGCGCTGCACCTCGTTGGCGATCATCAGATCCTTCTCGATCTGGCCCTTCTCCGCCGCCTCGCGATGCAGAAAGGCATCGAACAACGAAAATGCCGACTGCTCCGTGAGCGCCTTGAACGTGTTGAAATGCTCCGGCCCCAGCGGTTCGTCCTCTCCATTCCGCGCCAGCACGAGCACCCCGAGATTCATCCCGCCGTACGCCAGGGGAGCGAGGAACGCGGAATTCACACCGTAGCCGCGCAGCGGTACCAGCCGCGGATCGGACGGCGCGAGCAGAATGATGCCATTATCCGGCAATACACGCCCCACCAGCCCCTCGCCCACCTTCACCGCCTGGAGCCGGATCGTCGCGTGAAGCTGCGAACCTGACTTTACCTGTTCCCCGGGCAGTTCGACGAACGGCGGACAATTCTTCGACACATAAGCCGGATGAAGAACGGCCCCTCCCTTGTTCGTGAGGTAGAGAACTCCCGCGTGCGCTTCGAGGATTCGCATCGCTCCCTCCACGATCAGACCGGGCAGATCACCGGCGTGAGTGTCGTCCTTCAGCGCCTCGCCAATCCCGTGCAGGAAATCAAAAACCCGCCGCTCCTCGGTTTGAATCCTCACCTTGTCCCTCAGCAACTCGCGCATCGCGTGCCCCTGCTTTCGCAACAAAGACATGCACCAGGCAATGATCGCGACCAACGCTATGATGAGTGTGTTTGTTGCCGGCATGTTTGGCGGGCCGGGAAAGTGCGCCGTTCGACACCCCGCCTGCAAGCCTTCGATTCGGCAAGGCCGCGCAAACTATACTCGTGCGCATCACGAACTTTCACTTTGAGCGGCGATGACTTTGAAAGATTGTGATGCGCTGGAGTATATCGCACGAGACATTCACGGGCATCGCGTCGAAACCGCCTTCCCTCCGCCGGAAATCCCGCGCCCGCCTGCCAACCGCAACCGCCCGTAGCCGTATGCGGGCTGACACATCCGCCCACCCGCCGAGCACGACCGCCCGCCTAACGGGCATCCGCGCCATCCGAGCATTTCAGCAAACTGCCAGGGCGTTCGGCGTTACGCCAATGGACCCGAATCCCCGTCGGCACGGCAACGTGGAGCCGACGACCCGTCGGCACAGCAACGTGGAGCCGACGACCCGTCGGCACAGCAATGTGGAGCCGACGACCCGTCGGCACAGCAACGTGGAGCCGACGACCCGTCGGCACAGCAATGTGGAGCCGACGACCCGTCGGCACAGCAATGTGGAGCCGACGACCCGTCGGCACAGCAATGTGGAGCCGACGACCCGTCGGCACAGCAATGTGGAGCCGACGACCCGTCGGTTTGGCAGGATGGGCGGAGGCGGCGGGATGGACCGCACGGGACTCCTCAACAATGCGCCGCGATCGCCGCCACCGGTACGCCTCGCCACACCCATCCGCGAGCGCGCGAGGAACAGCCACAGCCTCGCAGCCGAAGAAGCGATAAACCCGGAAACGGGAATCGTAGGCCCGAAGATTCAGCGACGTGTGCAAGCATCTCAGTCTCCAGTACAGAGGCAGGAAAGAGGAAAGGCACGTGTGTAAGCAAAACTGAAGACAGCATCGAGTTAGTTTGGTGCTGACCCTTTTCCGAAAGAATCTTGCACCCCGGTGTAAGGTTTTCGCCGATGCCCCGACGAATGATGAACGATGATATCCAACCGTATCCAGACGACTCCTTCCGCACGAGTGAGGGACCGGGGTTGGAAAGGCCCGCGCGGGCAATGGCCGGCAGGACGAAATGAGCGCGTGGCAAACAATTTTGCAGCGTCGGAACCGACGGGAAACCGGAGGCACGGCGCGCAGAAACCAAACAACAACACAACCAACAACAGAACAAAACCATGACAACCAAGAACATCACCAAGGGCATCCTCGCTGGCGCAGCCCTCGCCGGAATCATCGCGGGCGGAACCTTCCGCGCCAGCGCCGCACAGAACACTGGCAAGACTGCCGCCGACAAGGCCGGCGTCCTCGCCGACGACAAGAAAGGCGAGACCCACGACTGCAAGGGCAAGAACTCCTGCAAGGGCAAGGGCGGCTGCAAGAGCGGCGACAATGGCTGCGCGCTGAAGAACTCCTGCAAGGGCAAGGGCGGCTGCGCAGTGAAGGACGGCAAGCCGGTTCACGGCAAATAGTCAGTGAGATTTAGCAAGGCCCCGGCGTCCAAACCGCCGGGGCCTTGGCGAAATCGGAATTTTGAAGTCTGGATTCTGAATGGTGAATTGCAGCGCCAGACGCTGCGCTATCCGGCATTCAAAATTCAGCATTCGACATTCACAAATTTCCCCACTGTGCCTGCAAACCGCTTTAACGCATTTACGAGCTACGGCGTCGGCATCGGCCTGCGCATTCCGCATTACGCGCACATTCTCGCGAAGAAGCCCGCCGTGGACTGGTTCGAAATCATCTCGGAAAACTACATGGTGGATGGCGGGCGCCCGCTCGCGACGCTCGACAGGATACTCGAGCAATACCGAGTCGTGCAGCACGGCGTCTCGATGTATTTCGGCAATGCCGCGCGGCCTGGCCGTGAGCATCTGAAAAAGCTGAAGGCGCTCACGAAGCGCACGCAGACGCCGTGGCTCAGCGATCACCTCTGCTGGGGCAGCGTGGACGGGCGCTACACGCACGATCTGCTGCCGATGCCATACACGTGGGAAGCCGTGGAGTGGACCGCGCGGAACATCCGCGAGGTGCAGGATTTCACCGGCGTGCCCGTCGCGGTGGAAAACGTGAGCAGCTACGCGGAATTCCACGCCTCAGAGATGACCGAGTGGGAATTCCTCAACGAAGTCGTCGAGCGCGCCGACTGCGGAATCCTGCTCGATGTGAACAACATCTATGTGTCGTCGAAAAACCACCGCTTTGATCCCCTCCTGTATCTCGACGCCGTGCCGGCGCAGCGCGTCGCACAGATCCACATCGCGGGGCACACGAAGTTCAAAAAATATCTCCTCGATACGCACGATCATCCCGTGCTCGACCCCGTGTGGAAAATGTATGACCGCGCCATCTCGCGCACCGGCCGCACAGCGACGCTTCTCGAATGGGACGACCGCATTCCGAGTTTCGACGAAGTTCACGCCGAGGCGCTGAAAGCGAACCGGTTTCTTCCAAATGCCAAAACCCGCGCGGCGTAAGGTGGCCTCGGGCCTCGGAGAACTGCAGCGTGCGATCACGGGCGCGCTGATGAAGCCGCTCACCGCGGACGAAGCGATGCAATCGTCGAACGCCGCGGTCGCGGAGCAGTTCATCAGGCCGAACGACCGCCTCACCGCATTCGAGAGGCTGCAAATCTACAACCAGCAATACTGGTGGCGTCTGCTCGGCGCAATTGGCGAGGACTTCAGCGGACTGCGCGCGGTGCTCGGGGAACGCAAATTCGAGAAGCTCGCGACCGCCTATCTCGAAAAGCACGGCTCGACCTCCTGGACGCTGAGAAATCTTGGCTCGAAGCTCGTCGCGTTCCTCGAAGCGAATCCAAGGCTCACGCACCCGCGCACGGCGCTTGCGATTGATGTCGCGCGAGTGGAATGGGCGCGCGTGCTCGCATTCGACGAGCCGGCGCGGAAAATCATCGACCCTCCAAAGCTGGCCCGCACTCCCGCGAACCGTCTGCGGCTCGGACTCCAGCCCTACATCGTGCTTCTGGAGTTGTCCCATCCCGTGGATGAACTCATGCGCAAACTCAAGCGCACCGAGTTCTCTGCGGTGAGCAATGCGGTCGGGGCCTCGGGGCATCGCAAGCGCTCGGCTGTCACTGTGCGCCGCAGCCGCAAGCCGGTGTATCTCGCTGTGCATCGCTTGGAAAATTCCGTCTATTTCAAGCGGCATGACCGCGAGGCGCACACGCTCTTGCTCGCGCTGCGCGGCGGCGCGACGCTCGAAGCCGCGTGCGAGACGGCATTTGCCGACAGCAAGGAGTCGCCGGAAGAATGCGCCGCGAGAATTCAGGAATGGTTTTCGCGCTGGGCGGAGTTTGGCTGGTTCTGCGTGCCTCTGCGGCAGTGACCGCACATCCGTCTGAAGATATGAAAAGGGGGCGGCACCGCATTTTCCAAAGTGTCAAAAGTGGCTTGGGCTTTAACCCAATCGCGCTTTCGGGCTGAAGCCCGAGCCACTTTACGCTGCGGGCACGCCGCCACACCCTGTCGGGGTGTGAGAGATGCAGGCTAACGCACGCGATCCTCGCGCGATGGCAAGACTCCGGCGTAGTAGCCGAGGAGGATCATCTGATGACGGAGGAACGTGCGAATCGCGCCGTGCTGCTTCCAGCGGCGGGCGGAAGTTTGGACTGCGGCGGGGTGGATGACGACTCGTCCGTAACGCCGGGCGTGGCGGATGAATTCGATGTCCTCGAGCATCGGCCACTTTGGAAACTGCCCGAGAGCCTCGAATGCCGACCTGCGGATGAAGATGCCCTGGTCGCCGTATGGAAGAGGACGCCACTTGCTGCGCCAGGCAGTGAATTTTTCGATAATCGCCGCACCAGCGGGCCTCGGATCACGCAGGGAAAAATGGAAGGCTCCGGCGATGTTTTGCGGACTGCTCAGCGTCTCGCGGATCGCATCGGCATAGTCTGGAGGCGGCAGCGTATCGGCGTGGAGGAAGAAGAGCAGTTCACCGTTGGCCGCACTTGCGCCGGCATTCATCTGCACTCCGCGTCCGCGCTCGCTGTGGACGATGCGCGCTCCGGCTTCCGTGGCGATTTCGAGGGACGCATCGGTGCTGCCTCCGTCGGCGATGATGATCTCGTGTGGCTCCGCGTCGGCGACGTGGCGCAGGGTTTCGGGAAGATGCGCGGCTTCGTTCAGTGTGGGGACGATCACAGAAATGCGCTGGAGATCGCTTTTCAAAATCTGCCAGTCGGCCAGATCGGCGGGCTCATCCACATCGGGCAATGTGGTCAGCAGCGTGGGCTCCTGACCGCCTGCACGTGCGACGTTCAGCGATTCGGCGAGCACGCTGCTGGTGCTCCACGGGATGCCCTGAAACAACGCAGGCATCGGCTTGCGCAGGCCCACGAGATAGTAGCCGCCATCCTGCGCGGGGCCGAAAACCACGTCGTTCCCGCGCAGCGCATCGAAGGCATTTTGCAGGGTGTGTACATCCAGCCGCGGACAGTCCGCGCCGATGATGACGACAGACTCGGCGGCGTTATCAAAGGCATCCCGCACGGCGCGGGCGAGGCGTTGGCCGAGGTCGCCTTCGCCCTGCGGCGTGTAGCGAGGCATCGGGCCGAGCCAGTCACGCATGAGCTTTGCATCGCCGCCTTCGTAGCTCACTTCGATGCCGACACCGCGTGCGATGGCGAGCGCCTTTGCGCGGTGCAGCGTGAGTTCCGTGAGTTCGCGCTGAGTGTCTGCCGCGGCCTCCGCGCCAATCGCCGGGATCAGTCTCGTCTTCGCTTTCCCTGCGACCGGATAGCGAGTGAAGAGGATCAGGCGTTCGCGCGGCATTGGGAAAATGCAGCCAATCTTAACGGCGCTTTCACGCCAGTCATTTGTTGGATCGTCTGGCTTGCAGGGCGTGGTCTGATCCAAGTCCAAGCCGACGTTGTACAAATCGCGGCAGGCACAAGGAGGGGCGGTATGATACCGCCCTCTGGCAGCGTCCGCTCCGCGCCGCTGCCAGCCTTGAGCGTGGCCATGCGAAAAGACACCCGGACTTTGCAAATCACCAGTGCTCCAACGCCTCTGGCTCGATGCGGCGCGGAGCGACCGCATCGAGAGGGCGCTAAAAGCGCCCCTCCTCTTGATCTCGCTGTCGCGCTTGGCTGGCCGCGAAATGAATCACGTCACGGCTTGCAATGCGGCGATCCATCCTGCATCCAAAATGGTCCACCGCACGAAAGTCACGCACGGCTGTCCGTTCCGCAAAATGACCACAACCATGATGAAAAACCTTCTGGCGATCTTCGCCGCTCTTTTGAATTGCGCGACATTGCCTGCCGCCGAAGAACCCGCTCCATCGCACTCACGTCTCGATGGGCTTTTGAAAAAACATGTGAAGAACGCCCGCGTGGATTATGCCGCGCTCAAGGCGCATCCCGAGGAGCTGGACGGCTATCTTTATGACTTGGCGAAAATTTCACCTGCCGCATTTGGAAAACTGCCGAAGTCTGATCGACTGGCCTGCCTGCTGAATCTTTACAACGCTGCGACGCTGAAATTGATCACGGACCATTATCCGCTCACCAGCATCCGCAGCATCGGCGTGCTGCCCGGCGCGGCGTGGCGCGATCTGCGCGTTCGCTTCGGCGGGCAAATCATGTCGCTCGAACATCTTGAAAACAAAATCATCCGCGTGGAGTTCCGTGAGCCCCGCATTCATTTTGCACTCGTGTGCGCTGCGATTGGTTGTCCGCCGTTGCGCTCGGAGGCCTACACGGGAGCCCGGCTGGATCGCCAACTCGACGAACAGGCGCGGCAATTTCTCGGCGAATCAACGAAGAATCACTTCGATGCTGGCACGCGCACATTGCACCTTTCGCCCATCTTCAAATGGTATGAAGCGGACTTCACCCCGACAGCAGGCTCGCTCGCCGGCTACGTGAAATCCTACCTGCCCGCGGCACAGCGCGACGCACTCGGCGCTTCGCAAAAGGTCGCGGTGAAGTTCACGAAATACGACTGGGCTCTGAACGACTCGCAGCGTCGTTGATCATCGGCGGCACCCGCGTCCGCCACCGCCAGAAAATCGCGCCAGCAAGCATCAGCCCCAGTGCGATGCCCTGCTGATGCGAGAAGCCGAGGAAACGCTCCGGGCGTCCGTCGGCGCGCAGCGGATCGAGTGCGAGGCGCAGGATTCCGTAGAGCATCAGGTAGGCGCAGAACGCGACGCCGCGCGAAGTGCGCCCGGCTTCCACCGACTTCAGCACTCGCCACGTCGCGGCCATGATCAGCAGCAGGCCGGCGGATTCGTAGAGCTGCACGGGATGCGGTGGATGGCCGCCACAGCAGCCCTGGGTGTAACAGCCGACTCTGCCGATCGCGTGTCCGAGCGGCAGCGCCACGGCGAAATAATCGGCACCGCGCCAGAAGCTCAGCCTTTGCCAGATGGCAAACATGCCGCCGACGAACAGCGCACCGAGCAGCCCGCCGAAGAAGACGAAGCCCGCGCCGAAGTCCGCCCAGAAACGCAGTTCACCCGAGGCGTAGTGATGCCAACCGAGCGCGACGAAAAGTCCTTTCGCACCGACGACCGCACCCGCAATCATGAGCCAGAGCGCGGCCCACAATTGATTCTCCGAGATGCCCATTTGCCGATGGTGCAGTCGCACCCAGAACGTGGTCGCGATCGCGCCGGCTGCGGCGAAAAAACCGTAGGCGTTCACACTTCGACGAGCGCAGGTTTTCCTGCGCGATAGAACTCCTCGCGCAGCCCCAGCGCGTTCACGGCGCACATGGATTTCATTTCGCCATTGATGGGAACCTGGAACGCACACGCATTGAGCCGTTCCTGGCCGAGCGGCGTCGCGATCTCGGCGGCGCTCATAAAGTGGTGGCTGACGATGGAAAAATAATTCGCGCGCAAAGTTCCTGCGCGCCAGCACAGCTTGATCAACTGCGGCAGCAGTCGCGTCAGCGCAAACATTCCGTGTCGCATGGCGAAACCCGCCAGACGCCGGAGCGCCTGCGATGTGGTGTCGAGCCGGAAGGAAAGTCCGCCCGCGCGATCGAAGTATTCGTTCAGCGCGCCCATCTCGTCCGGCTGATCGCGGCGGAAAATCGGCACGAGCCGCGGGCCGCGATCCTTGGCGCGGTTCACGGCGACGCCTTGCACAAAGCGCGTGCAGGCCGGATGGCCGAGCCAGCCTTCGCCGCGGCGGATGTCCGGGTCGCCGGCGCCTTCGGCGATCCGTTCCCAAAGTTCGTCGGGATCGACTCCGCGCAGTTCGGGATTCGTCCGGCCAACTTCAGCCAGCGGCTGAAAGCTCACCATCTTGAACGCGTCGGCGTGCGTGAGAAAAAAACGCACGATGCCGGAGACACCTTCGAGATTTCCTCGCGTCACGGTCACGGTGGATGCTGCCGTGAGTGGCCGCCCCGTCTTCCGTCGGGCCTCGCGGATCATCTCGGCAAATTCGGCGCGCAACGGATCGAGTTCCGGCTCGGTGCGCGCCGTGGCGTAGTGATCGCGCCGGCCTCGCTGTGTCGTATCAATGTGGACGCTGATCTCGGACAGTCCGCCCTCGACCATCAGCCGTTCGAGCAGTCCGGGCTTGCGGCGGAAAGTTTCGCCATGCGTCATCAGCATCGGCACCAGCCCGATTTCCCGCGCATACCCGATGAGGGTGATCACTTCGCCCTCGTTGCGGAGCGAGACTTCGCCGTCCGTGATCTGCACGTTGCCGACGGGCCCGAGCCACGCGCGGATTTCGCGCAACTGCTGCTTTATCTCCTCCACCGAACGGGCCCTCGCCCTGTTCGCGTCCTCACCGAGGTAGCATCCCGTGCAGGAAAAATCGCACTTCGGCATCGCCCCGATGACAGCGCCACAGCCCGCGATCTGCCGCCCCATAAATTGCGTGGGGCCGCGCATTGAATCCGTCAGTCGTGCCGAAGCGGTGGCAAGCGCCACGCGGGTCTCAGCAGCTTGCTGAGCGAGAGTCATGCAAAAGGCGGACTAGTAGCGTGACTCCGCCGCCGGTGCGGAATTTTGAGCCGGGGACTTTTTATCCTTCTTCGATCCGGGAAGGACGCAGGCCGTGGCGGCTGCGAAGATTGCACCGATACCGAGCAACATGAGGAATGTTTTCATAATGTGATCTGGATACGCTGAAGTTGGAAATCTGGCAATGGATTCGAGTAAGTCCGCGTCACTGCTTCGCGTCATTCAGACTCCAGTCGTATTCGGAGTAGGAGAGCTTTGCGCCACTCGGAATCGGCTCGGAGCGATACTTGTTGAGGAAGCCGGTCGCGTCGCCGCTCGCTTTGAAATCCGCGGCGTACCATTCGAAGATTTTCGAGAGCTGCGCCTTCTTGCCCGACACCTGCGCGCCGCTGCCGTTCGCAAATGCCTTGGCCTGCGTGTCGAGCTGTGCGCCGAGCTTTGCCGCGGTGAACGGCACATTCAGCAGCGGCGGGCAACTCGTGCTCGCGCAATTGATCGCGACGTGGATGCGTGGATCCTTGAACTCCGGGAGCAGCACATTTTTCTCGAGGTGATTCAGGCTCACCTTCTTTCCGCCGAAGGTGATGCGCGGTTGCGAAAACACGCCGAAGTCCGGAGCGATGTCGCGCACGGATTTGATCGGATATGCCTCCAGAACGGTGCGGAGCATCCATGCGTTGTAGGCATTGATGTGAAAAGCGAGTCGTCCGTCGCGCGACTTGTCCGACGGCCCGCCATTTCCGATCTGATCGGTGATCTTTTGCAGTGATGCCAAGTCAGCGGCGTTCGCTTTCCATGCCTTGTATTTCACGGTGCCGGCGGGCGTGACGTATTGCGCGAGGAGCCTGCCGTATTCGCCCTCCCAGGGCTCAGCGCCGCGGCTGAATGCGGCTGTGGCGAGCAGAAGAATGCAGAGTAGGAAGGTGTTCGTGGCAGTTTTCATAGAATGGTTTCTCACCCGCGAAATCGTGGCGGTGCCATGGAGCGAGCGTGAGGATGAGTCGGACGAGTGAGAAATTCCTTACACCGTTAGCGACATTTTTTCTTCGAGCAGGCTGAAGAGGAGTCTGTCGGTGAATTTTGCGCGAAGATTCTTGCGCGGAGCGACCGTGTCGAAGTGATTTTCCTCTGGTCGGAAACTGCCCGCAACAATTCTGCTTTCCTGCCGCTCGGACCGGCGAAACCATCGCCCGATGAAACTCGTCTGCTCGCTCCTCATCGTCGGCGTGTGCGCCGTCGCACAGGAAATCCAGCAGGTCCCGACGTATGTTGCGGTGAAGATTGCGCAACGAGTCACCTCATCTCTCGGCAATCCCGCCGACGCTCCTTTCGCCGTGGACCCTGATGTGAAGAAGCCCGGTGGCGTGATGTCATCATGGGACACCGTCTTGATTGCGCTGCCAGACCGAAAGCTCACGCCCGACATGCTCGCGGCTGTCGGGAAGGAAGTCGGCGCGGTGGGGCATTTGTGGATGCACCAGGTCGTCCCATTTGTGAACGGCGCTGCGACCCCGTCGGAAAAATTGCGCAGCTTCATGATGGCGGACAACGGCAAGGAGAAGAAGGTCGAGGGCTATTACCTCGGCTTTGCAAAATCGGACTCCGGCACGCTGGAACTCAGCGTGTATGGAAAAGACAAGGCCCCGCTGATCAAAGTGCCGCTGGCCAAAACGGGCGGCGCGGCGTCCGCGGTCCCGATTCATCTCGGTGGACGCAAAGCGGGCGAGCGCACGGGCGTGCTGATCATCACCCTTTTCGGAAACTGCAGGGCCGAAGTGGCGGTGATTGGTCCGCCGGGATAGCGGGCGCGCGACAGATTTGTTTGATTGTTTGTAAGCTTAGCCGCCCATCTCCGACGTATAGAGTCGAACCAAAATGAATCCTGATCCTGAATCCGCGGTCCGCGACCGCTACGCCCGCGCTGCGGGGAAATCCGAAGCGGCACTTTGCTGCCCGATCAAATACGACGCGCAGTATCTCAAGGTGATCCCGAGCGAAGTTATCGAGAAGGATTACGGCTGCGGCGATCCTTCGCGCTGGCTGAAGCCGGGCGAGACGGTGCTCGACCTCGGCAGTGGCACGGGAAAAATCGCGTTCATCGCCGCGCAGATCGTTGGCGCGGAGGGAAAGGTGATCGGCGTGGACATGACGGATGCAATGCTGGAGGTCGCGCGGCGGAATGCGCCTGTCGTCGCGGAGCGGATCGGTTTTTCCAATGTCGAGTTTCGCAAGGGGCGCATCCAGGATCTCGCGCTCGATCTCGATGCGCTCGATGCCGAACTTCGCGCGCGGCCCGTCAACGGCGCGAACGCATTCCTCGAAACCGAAGCGCTCGTGCAGCGTCTCCGCCGTGAACGTCCGCTCGTCGCGGATGATTCGGTGGATGTGGTCGTCTCGAACTGCGTGCTGAATCTCGTGGAGCCCGCGGCCAAGCCGCAGCTCTTCCGCGAGATTTTCCGCGTGCTGCGGAATGGTGGGCGCGCGGTCATCTCCGACATCGTGAGCGACGAGGAAGTGCCGGCGCATCTTCAGCGCGACGCGGAGCTGTGGAGCGGATGCGTTTCGGGCGCGCTGACGGAGGAGGGTTTCCTGCGCGCGTTTGCGGATGCGGGTTTTCACGGGATCGAGGTGGTGAAATTCGACGACGCACCGTGGCAGACTGTCGAGGGCATCGAGTTTCGCTCGGTGACGGTGCAGGCGTTCAAGGGGAAGCACGGCCCGTGCATGGATCGCAAACAGGCGGTGATTTACAAAGGGCCGTTCAAGGAGGTGCTCGATGATGACGGCCACCGGCTCACCCGTGGACGGCGCATGGCGGTGTGTGAAAAGACCTGCCGGCTCTATTCGCGGCCACCCTATGTGGGGCAGTTCGTGATGATCGAGCCGTCGCAGGAAGTGTCGGCGGAGAGCGCGCAGCCGATGGAATGCCGACGCGATGCGCGACGTGATCCGCGCGAGACGAAGGGTGCGGAGTATCGCGTCACCACCGAGCAGGACAGCATGTGCTGCGAGCCGGGGCAATGCTGCTAGAAGCTGTGTCGCGCTTCGAAGCCCATCTCGCGGAGCACGGCGTCCGGCTCACGCGCCAGGAGCCAGAGATTCTCCAGATAAATGTCGGCAAGCTGTGCAACCTGACTTGCACGCATTGCCACGTGAATGCTGGGCCGAAGCGCAAGGAGATCATCACGCGCGCGACGCTCGACCGCATCCTCGCATGGCTCGCGCCGACGGACATTCCGACGGTCGATCTCACCGGCGGTGCGCCGGAAATGATCCCGGATTTCCGCTGGCTCATCGGCGAACTGAAGCGGCAGGGGCGACATGTGATCAATCGCTGCAACCTCACGATCCTGATCGAGCCGGGCTATGACGGACTTGCGGAATTTTTGCGCGATCACGGTGTGGAGATCGTCGCGTCCATGCCGTGTTACTCGGCGGAAAATGTGAATGCGCAGCGCGGGGATGGAGTCTTCGACGCGAGCATCACCGCGCTGAAGCTGCTGAATTCCCTCGGGTACGGCATGAGCGACGATTTGCCGCTGCACCTCGTTTACAATCCCGTGGGTTCATTTCTCCCCGGCGAGCAGTCAGAGTTGCAGGCCGATTACAAACGCGAACTCGCGGCGCATTTCGGCATCCATTTTCACCGCCTCTACACGATCACCAACATGCCGATCGCGCGCTTCGCCTCGAGCCTCCGGCACGACGGGAAGCTCGACGAATACATGGCGATGCTCATCGCGGCATTCAATCCGGCGGCGGTCGAAGGTCTCATGTGCCGCAACACGATTTCCGTCGGCTGGCGGGGCGAAGTCTATGATTGCGACTTCAATCAGCAGCTCGGCATGCAGCTCGCGAACGGGAAGTTGCTGTCCCTTTGGGACATCACTCCGGAGT
>Ga0209181_10005481_pt1 | contig 17998 bp, 14 predicted proteins | sample MAT05_FD_187208 | JGI IMG/M metagenome (GOLD analysis project Ga0209181, IMG submission 187208) | Freshwater microbial communities from Lake Fryxell liftoff mats and glacier meltwater in Antarctica - MAT-05 (SPAdes) (version 2) | ecosystem: Environmental > Aquatic > Freshwater > Ice > Liftoff...
CAGTGGTTTTCGATCAAACTCGCCACAAAAGTAAATGATATAGCTGTCTCTGGCTATAGCTTTCAATATTCCCGCCTATGGCACGGTTGGTAGCAATCTGCTGTAATTTGAACCGATCGCCGCAACACTGCCCCTTCAATCCCTTGATAGTTACCGTACATCACCTCTCGCATCGGAAATTGGTTTTGCAAGTCAATCCAACTGTCCATCTTTTCTTGCAACATCGGTTCAGTCGGAGTCAATTTAGGATGGGGAAATTGTGCATCTAAATAGCGGACGATCACGGTTGAATCAGTGATGACTTGACCATCGTGAATCAAGGTTGGCACAACGCCTTTAGGATTTAACCGCATATAGTTCGGCTGCAAGTTCTCAAAGGTTAGCAAGTTGAGTGGGTGACTTTGCCACTCCAGGTTTTTCTCAGCTAACACCAGCTTCACTTTTTGGGAGCAGAGCGATTGTGAAGCGTAATACAGGTCAAGCATGATCCATGTTTCCTCTTCAATTAGGCGCGTGACATGATGATGATTCCTACGGTGATGACGCTGGATGCCAATAACTGATTGAGCGTGAGATGTTCACCGAACAAGACGGCAGCCAAAAGTGCAGTCGCTACAATCCGAATCCCTGAAACAACTGGAACGGCGGCTGATACAGGTAAATGCTGTAAGGCTTGGGTAAAGAGGATTAGGTCGAAGATATAGCAACCGATCGCGCCCCAAAACCAAGGAGAAGTCACACTGGCGGTTAGGGTGGGATTCATTAACGCTAGAGTTGCCTATTTCAGTAACAGGTTGCCAGCACAGGTTCCAATCGCAGACAGTCCTAGCAACATCCAGGCATATCCAATCGAATGCATTATGCTCATTTTTCCTTGACTCCCAAACCTAGTAAGTATTGTCCTATCACAACAGTTGTCCTATCACAACAGTTGTTATGCAAAAAGATAACAAGTGTTGTGATAGGGTGTCGATGGGGGCGTTGTATTTTGCTGGAAATCCACAAGACCTATGAGCTATGACGATCGTCGCCTTGAAGTCACTGAAGCTGCCTGGCGGGTGATTGTCCGGGAAGGACTGGATCGCGCCAGCATGCGGGCGATCGCTCAGGAACTTGGCTCCTCAACTGGAGTGGTTACCCACTACTTCCGCGACAAAGACGAACTTACGCTGTTTGCATTAGAACGAGTCTTTGAAAACCTGCTTGAGGATATAAAAATCTCTGCAAAAGGACGGCAAGGAATTGAGCGGCTTGAGCAGATGATTTTTGCTGCACTCTCCTTTGAAGCTAGGGGTCTCCCCGGTTGGCAAGTTTGGGTAGCATTTTTGGGCTACGCCATTGGACGTGAAACGTTAGTTCAGGAACATCAAAAACGTTATGACTTTTTTCGTCAAATCATCCGTGAAGAATTAGCTGATTTGCAAGCGGCAAGGCTGATTCGCAGTGATCTCGATTTAACACTTGAAGCCAATGCCCTGATTGCGTTGGTGGATGGGGTCGGAATTGGAGTTATCATCAATCCTGAGCAGTTTCACTCTGATCAGCAGCGATACCTCGTGCAACGACATATCAAACTGTTGCTTGCAACATCTTAAGAGATTCCTGAGAAAAATTTTGCCGCTGTAAGGGCGTTCATGTAGCGTGACCTTTTGTGTCAACTCAACCCAATAAGGCAACACAGTCAAACAAATCTCAACCCCTGATGACCCGACTTTGGGAGGGTGACGCGGTAGTTTGGAGCATCGGCTATGATGACGAGCAATTGCCGCAGGGGATCATTCTCACTCACTGTGTAACCGGACGATCGCGATCCCACCTGAATTATGGGGAAGGATTCCTCCGAAATTCCCTTTTCACAAAGCTTCTCACTTCCGCCAATCGTTTAAGACTGCCGTAGATGGTGTCAGTATGGTTAACCGTCGCGATTCAACTCCCCGTCTCAAACCAAACGCACGTCAACACGAAACACGGGTTTTGCCGGGAGCCAAGGCAGAGGTGCAACCTCAGAAAGCGGTTGTCAAGCCTAGGGGATGTTGGGGGTGTTTGATGACGATCGCCCTGCTTTTAGGCGCAGCAGGCTTTGTGGGCGGGGGCGGCTGGTTGGGGTTGCAAACGATTCTTGATCCCGATGCTGCCATCTGGCTGAATCGTTTTCTGCCAGCCTGGACTCGCATTCCCCTGACCTACCGCAATTCCCTACAGACCCTAGAAGAAATTCGGGCTGAGGTGAGCCAAGCAGGACTGACAGCAGGGGAGACGATCGCCCTGACACCGAGTTCAGGAGCATTCAAGGAAATCGCAGGGGATTTGCTGCTCCCGGTGTGGCAACAACGCCAAACCTGTGACGCTGCTGATTGCCAACAATTGATGGAACTCCGAGTTTACCGACCCACCCAAGCCGCCTACGGCAATCGGCATGACCACCACTTTCAATTAGTGAACCAAGTTACCATTACCGGGCCAGACGAATCCTTTGTGATCTCCCCCTTGGTGAATGCCAGGGCGGTCAGTCCGGGATCAGTTCAAGCCCTGCCCCTGACCCGTCTGGAACGGTGGCAAAACAGCCCAGAATTTGGCGTGTGGCTCAACCTCAACGGCACATGGGCGCAAAGTGGAGCCACGATCGCCTACGGAGTCATTGTCCACTACAACCCAGCCCGCGCCTATTTGAGCGTAATGTCAGAGTGGACGAGTACGACGGGGCAGCCTCCCGTTTGGCAAGCTAGCCCAACGAGCAGAAATCCTGAATTAATCGTCGATCAAACTGTGGGATTGGAGCCAAAGTTCCAGATTTTCCAGGTGAAGCCGCGCAGATTTTTGCTGAATCCCATTCAGTTAGAAACGGTGTCTCTCAACGACCCAGCCTTAGACGATCGCACCTATCGCAATGCCTTAATCCTGGCGCGCAGTCAACTTTGGTCACCTGCCCTGAAACAGCTATTGGCTGTAAAACAGCGGAGCCGAGGCAACCCCAAACTCTGGACGAAAGCGGCTCAAGCCCAACTCGAATTAATTCAACTCCATGCCCAAAGCACCCAAGCTCAGGCAGACAAGCCCTGGGCTAGCCCCAGTCAGCAAGTCCTAGCAAGCATCATTGACGGGCGTTGGAGTCAAGCCATTCAAATTTTTCAGGGGACAGCCGAGAATCGACCCGAAATTGTGGCGCTGTTGCAAAGCGACACTGGGCGCTTGCTCAATCGGGTGATTGCCGCCCTACGAGTGAATCCCACCGATCCTGATGTGCAAGCATGGGGAGCTTTATTGCTGGCTGCCAAACAAGGACAACCCCAAGCAATTGCCTGGTTGAAAAAACAGCCCCGATCGGCCGCTAACCTGTCCCGGATCTATATCCTGCTGAATCAACTAGACATCGCATCTCCCCGTGAGGACAACCTGTCAGGGCACCCTAGCCAGATTATTGGCACCGCCCGGCCGCTGCTGAGCCTGAATCCCGCAAGCTGGTTTCGCCCCAATCCAGCCGCCCCGCTGAAGCTGGAGCCAAACCAGGTGTGGTATCAGGTGCAGGTACTTCGGTTCTCCGATGGCAAACGCTGGCGACGATCGCCCTTCCCCACGCTCAAAATCGCCAGCCATCAATCTACCCAGAAATTGTGGGAGCAGCTTGGCATCAACGCCGACGCACAACTGCAACTGCTGCAATGGACAGCAGACGGGCAGCAGCAAAGTACGAGCGCCACCATCATGGCCATGCAAATGAACGGAGATGAACTGTCTCTACTCGCTGCTGGAGACAAGATCTCGCCCCCGATCGTGCCCCTGCTATCCACCACCACCAGCGCCCTCCAATGGCTAGACTCAGCAAACACCTCGCTGCTCGACCTCAACCAACAACAGCCCCAATGGATCGCTACTCTGCTGCCCAATCTGTGGCTAGACCTGCAACAATCAGGCCAATTGCCACCCGCCCCAACGCCTAGCCTGGAGGAGATGGTGCAAACCCTAGGAAGCTTGCCCGTGCAAACGATCGACCTCACAGGCGACAGCAAACCAGAGGCACTGCTCCGGCTCGACAAATCTGTCTTAACTAATTTCAAAAGCGATCGTCCCCGCACCCTCATCTTTGCCGACAACGGCACCCTGATTTACAGCGAACTAACGGGAGCCAAGCAACGAGCCATCATGGGTTTAGCTGACCTAGGAGACAACGGCTTACCCCTGTTGGTGATCAAGCAGGGCGATGGATACACCCTCCAACGCTGGTCTACCAAAACACAGCGATTTAACTAAAACATCCACCCATCCACCCATCCACCCATCCACCCATCCCCCCATCCCCCCATCCCCCCATCCACCACTCCCCATCCCCCAACCAATAGCTGCTAGCCTATAGAGGTGCTTTTTGGTGTAATGCTTCATGACTGGTACAGCAGAATCGAGTCGCTTGAACGGACAACGATCGCGCAAACGAGAGAATGACTGGCGATTGTTTCTGAGATTAGTGCCCTATGCCCGTCGTCACACCCCGTTGTTGATCACGTCCATGGTATTGCTGGTGCCCCTTTCCCTGGCAGGCACAGTGCAGCCAATTTTGGTGGGACAAGCGATTTCCTTAATTCGCCGTGAGCCAACCTTTGAATTTCTTCGGGGGATGAGTTTAACGGATGGATTGCACCTCATTGCGGGATTATTGTTCTGCACCGTGGCGCTTTTGCTGGTGATGCAATCGGTTCAGGGGTACTTAGTCCAGAAACTAGGTCAATTGATGACTGCGGATATTCGGGAGGACTTGTTTGAGCATGTGACCTCGTTGGCCGTGCGGTTTTTCGATCGCACCCCAGTGGGCAAACTGATCACGCGGCTTACGAGTGATGTGGAAGCGTTGGGAGATGTCTTCGCAACGGGCGCGATCGGCATTGTTAGTGATCTATTTTCGATCGTCGTCATTACCATCACCATGTTTCTGCGGCAGTGGCAATTGGCGCTGTTGCTCCTCCTGATTTTGCTTCCTGTAAGTAGCTTAATTATTTACTTTCAACAACAATACCGTACAGCCAACTATGGTGCCAGAGAAGAACTCTCGCTGTTAAATTCCAATCTCCAAGAAAACATTGTCGGCATTGGGGTCGTGCAGTTGTTCCGTCGAGAGGAATTTAACTCCAACCTCTTTCGTGAAACCAATCATCGCTATATCAAAGAAGTCGATCGCACCATCTTTCACGAATCGGCGGTGTCTGCCACCTTGGAATGGGTAGCCTTGGTGGCGATCGCTGGTGTGCTTTGTCTAGGCGGCTGGCTCGTGCTAGGCAAAAACCTTTACCTGGGGGATTTATCCGCCTTCATTCTCTTCGCCCAGCGTCTCTTCGATCCCCTGCGCCAATTCGCTGAGAAATTTACTGCGCTGCAATCTGGCTTCACCGCTGTAGAACGCATCAGCGACATTATGAATGAAGCCGTGGAAATTCAAGACCCAGAAAAACAGAACCCAGAAAAACAAGCAAAGGGCAAGGGTCCGAACGGCACCGCGCTAGCTTTCAGCGAAAAATTTACACCTCCCTTATCTTGTCAGGGCGAAATTTGCTTCGACCACGTTTGGTTTGCCTACAAAGACAACGACTATGTGTTGCAAGACCTAAATTTCACCCTCAAACCAGGGGAGAAGATAGCCCTGGTTGGACCCACTGGAGCCGGGAAAAGCTCCATCATTCGCCTCCTATGTCGGCTCTATGAAACCAGTAAGGGACGCATTCTCATTGATGGAGTGGATATTCGCGATATGCCCCAAAGCGAACTCCGGCGACGCATTGGCGTGATCTTGCAGGATGGTTTTCTGTTCGCTGGGGATGTGAAAAGCAATATTTCATTGGGTGAAACCTATCCCTTTGAGCGCATTCAACAAGCCGCTGAAGAAACCAACGTGGCGCGACTGATTGAGCAACTGCCCCAAGGCTATGACACCATGCTGCGGGAGCGGGGCACGAATATTTCAGGTGGACAAAAACAGTTGCTGGCCTTTGCGCGAGTAGCGATCCGCGATCCCCACATTTTGGTGCTAGACGAAGCCACGGCGAGTTTGGATGTGGGCACTGAAAGCTTGATTCAAGAAGCCCTCGATCGCCTCTTGGTGAACCGCACCGCCATCATCATCGCCCATCGACTCTCCACCATTCGCAATGTCGATCGCATCTTGGTGCTGAAGCGGGGGCAACTCGTGGAATCTGGGACACACGATGATCTGTTGCAAGCGGGCGGACTCTACGCCAGTTTGTATCGGCTGCAACTGTTGGAGCAATAACGCAATGTAATCCGTCGCACAGGAGACTTGAACCTCTTATGCGGCGGAAGTTCCTGCTGTGTATTCAAATCGATCGGGTATGAGCTACGATGGGTCAATTAAATTCCACGGGGTAGAGGGAAGCGATGACCCAGCTAGAGAATGCATCTGAGAAAGGGGCGATCGGACAAATGGATACGCTCTTGAAGCGACTGAGCAAAAACTGGTCAAATGCCAAGAAAGCCAGAAAAACCTTGGACTTCAAAACCTTTACTCAAGCGCTGGACACCTTGAACCAGGACTTGGAAAATCTGCCAGAGCTATGGCAGGGGCAACAGACGGTGATGCGCGAGGTGATGCAAGCTGAACAGGACTTTGTACTGTCTGAAAATTATCCTGTACAAGTCCAACTCGCCCTGAGACAAGCCAATATCCCCTTTAAGGGAGAATACCCCAACTACGAGTTTCCCCCCTTCAGGTTGACGTTTGCCCGCGACAGCATTCGTCTCAGCTTGGGACGGAAATCTGAGCAAACAAAATCCTTTGAACCGACTCAACTGGCGGATTGGGTCTCCAAACGCTATCGGCGGGTAGTGGATAGCAAATTTGATGGCGATCGGTTTTGCAAAGAACTCCTCATGGCCTACGAAATGGTGAATCGGTTGTCCCTGCATCAATCCTCGGTGAATTGGGGACATCCTGTGCCGTTGAAAGATTTATATAAATTGCTGACTCTACGGCAAACAGCGAAGCAGGAGTACCCAGAACCGCTATTTGTCTATGACCTTGCCCGCTTGAAAGAGCAGTTTGAAATCCGCTATGAAGGGCACTTGTTTGAACTCATGCCCTCCCGCGAGCAAGCCAACACTTTCTTGCTGATCAATTCCCAAGGGCAGGAAAGTCGCGTGGGGGATTTGGTCATTTACGAACACGATAAATCTTAGTGTGACAATAGTTCGGACATTTTTGCGATCGCTAGCCCTCATCCCCCAACCCCTTCTCCCAGAACGGGAGCAGGGGAGCCGGATTGAAGTCCCTCTCCCCTCTTGGGAGAGGGATTTAGGCTTCGACGTGAGCGCTCAGCCGAACGGTGAGGGTCTATACTGGCTGTAAAATAGGGTTTCCAGCACCTCCACAAAAACTGTCCGAAGTATTGAGTGTGAGCTACATAGCCAATAATCCAAGCCATTATCAAAGGGTTTACCAAAGAGGCACGGCGATCGAAAAATAGAGATTAATGTGATTCAGTCTATTGATTCTTACCCGTTGAGCAGCACGATCGCCTGATGCCATTTTTGTGATGACAGATTTATTCTTGGTAATGATGTTGGGGTTTTTGGGGAGTTTCGGGCACTGCATTGGGATGTGTGGGCCCCTCACAGTTGCCTTCTCTCTGTCCGCAAAGTCAACGATCGTACCCGTGTGGCGGCAACAGCTTTACTTCCACTGCCTACTGAATCTGGGGCGAATGGTGAGCTATAGCTTAGTAGGAGGGGGAATCGGGGCACTGGGTTCAGTCTTAATTGCCAGTGGTCAATTTGCAGGCATTGACAGTGGTTTGCGACGAGGATTAGCGATTTTTACCGGAAGCTTATTGATTTGGATTGGTCTGACCCAAGTTGCTCCGGGTCTTTTACCTCGCCTTCGGATCGCCCATCCATTGACTCAGGAGAAACTTCACCAGCGGTTGAGTACAGCGATGATGAACCTGTCGTTGCACACTCACTGGTGGACTCCAATTCTGCTGGGAACTGCCTGGGGTTTAATTCCCTGCGGTTTCTTATATGCTGCTCAGATTAAAGCAGCAGAAACCGGAGATTTGGGGCAGGGCGCACTGACAATGCTGGCTTTTGGTCTGGGAACTCTACCTTCCATGGTGGGAATTGGTGTGTTTACGTCTTTGATGAGTCGCGATCGGCGTAGCCAGCTATTTCGGCTGGGGGGATGGGTGACGCTGACGATCGGAGTCCTGACGTTGATGCGAACGGAAGCGATGACCGACTACACAGGTCATGCGGCTCTATTCTTTCTGATGCTGGCGCTGGTGGCGCGTCCCCTGAGTCGCCTCTGGTCGCCACCCTTGCGCTACCGTCGTGTTTTGGGTGTCACAGCTTTTGTCTTGGCGGTGGCCCATACGCTGCACATGCTGGAACACACCTTCTCCTGGAACCTCGATGCTGTCTCGTTTCTACCGCCCATACTTCAAAGAGGATTCTGGGCCGGAGTCGGCGCACTGGCGTTGCTCGCTCCAGCGGCTCTCACCAGTTGCGATCGGTTGGTCACGGCTCTGGGTCAACGCTGGCGATCGATCCATCTGTTGAGTATCCCGGCTCTAGTTCTAGGTGGGTTTCACGCCATTCTGCTTGGTTCTCACTATTTAGGCAATCTGGAGTGGGCTGGCTGGAATCAGGTCAGAACCCTTTTGCTAGCGATCGGAGTCCTCCTAGTTTTGCTGATCCGTTGGCGTTTCGTTTGGTCTGTAGTTCGATTGGAGAAGTTTTATGTCTCGCCTCGATAATTCCCGTCAATTTCTGGTTTGCTTGGCAATTCCCGCACTGATTGCTGCCCCTGCCATCGCTCATAATGTCCAGGTTTCAGGGGATGTCGCAGCAACGTTTCACCTCGAACCGAACCACAATCCCAAGGTGAATCAACCTGCCCGCACCTGGTTTGCTCTAACTCGACGGGGGGGTGAAATTATTCCCCTCGCTAAATGCAATTGTTATCTGGCTGTCTATGCAACGCCTCGTTCCACCAATGCTGTTCCACTGATGCGACCCACGCTCAAAGCAACCAGTGCTGAGCGTTACAAGGGCATTCCTGGGGCAGAAATTACGTTTCCTCGATCGGGAATCTATGAATTGGAGTTAGTTGGTTCTCCCAAACCAGGCGCAAACTTCAAACCATTCACGTTCACCTATCAGGTAACGGTTAGCCGATGATTTAGCTATTTTGAGTTGGAAAGCCCTACTTGCAAGGTAGTCGCCTGAGATTATCTCAGCCCCTCACCCCAACCCCTCGCCCTCTGGGAGAGGGGTTGGGGTGTAGCTTGCTTCCCGAAGGGTGGGCGGTTTAGGAAAGTTGCATATCATCTAATAATACCAAACCAGCTACTAGCCACAATGTTTCTATATATGGAAATACATATATAGAAACACTGGATGGGCATTCCTTTGCCTATACTGTAGACATTTTGTCTGATATTTTATGTTGATGCAAGTCTATCAGGTTGAAACAAGTGACGAAACACCATCGAATTGAACTCATCAATCGCAACAACTTTGCCCTAGAGATCGCACAAGATCAGCCCATTCTGGCAGCAGTGGAACAGGCTGGATTGCGGTTGCCCGTTGGGTGTCGGTATGGTGCCTGCATTACCTGCGCTGCCCGTTTAGTTCAAGGACAGGTGGATCAGTCCCAGGAAAAGTGCCTCAAGCCAGACCAAATTGCGGCGGGGTATGTTCTGCTATGTATTGCCTTGCCCCGCGCTGACTGTTGGTTTGAAGTGGGAGTGGAGAGCCAAGCCGCGCTTTACACTAATCCATTTCAAGGATAATCCGTTCAACATTGTTCAACATTGATGAGATGGGCACACTTCGCTTTGCCCATTCTACCCCCAAGGAGATTTCTGAGAAAGATGTTTCCCTGTAGGGGCAAAGCATCCGGCAGACAAGCCTTGAATCGACCAGAAGGTCATTGCCCAGATGCTTCGCCCTTCCGGTGCCTGGTATAAACTTTTCTAGAAATCTCCTAACCAATGGCGGCTCAAGAGAGCCGCCATTTTATTGAATTAATAATTAAACGTAAGTTATTTTATTTTCATTTCCTGTAAGACGGTTGTGTTATCACCCATTCCTCTGTATTATCTAAATTCAGACAATTCAACGGTATTCCGATCGGCTAACCGTTGATTAAAATGATACGCAAGGAGGTTATTGAAGTGAGTCTGTGGCAACGTATCTCTAAGCCAGCTTTATCGTTCCTATCTCGTGGGCTTGCCCCCTTGCAATCTGTACAGCACTGGCTCAGATTGGGACTTTCTCGCCTGTTTAAGTTCAATTCGTGGGTAGGTTTTGCCACTCTCTTTGCGGTGGGGATAGGCTTTAGTGCTGTCCTTGTGCTGCCCTCTGTGGGACTAACTGCCTCTAGTCAAGACAGTGGCAGTTCTACCCTGGCTAATCGCTCTGACTCTACCCTGGTGGCTCAGAATAAAAATCCTGAGTTAACGCTGGTCTCATTTGCAGTCACAAAAAAAGCTCACGATCGCATCATTCCTAAGTTTGTGGAAAAGTGGAAGCGGGAAACGGGGCAGACGGTGAAATTCAACCAAAGCTACGGCGGTTCTGGCTCTCAAGCTTGTGCAGTGATCGATGGTTTGGAGGCAGATATTGTTCACCTAGCGCTAAGTCTGGATGTCGATCGCATCCAGAAGGCGGGACTAATTCAACCCAACTGGACTAAAGAGGCTCCCAATGGCGGGATTGTCTCTAAGTCAGTGGGGGCGATCATTGTGCGATCGGGTAACCCCAAGCAAATCAAGGGCTGGGCAGACTTAGCGAAGGATGGGATCAAAGTGATCACTGGCGATCCCAAAACGTCTGGGGGCGCTCGATGGAATTTTCTAGCTCTGTGGGGATCGGTGACGCAGACGGGAGGGAGCGAGGCAAATGCGCGGCGTTTCGTCACTCGGTTCTTTAGAAATGTGCCCGTTTTGCCCAAGGATGCGCGGGAAGCCACGGATATTTTCTACAAGCAGGGGCAAGGGGATGCATTAATTAACTATGAGAATGAAGTCATCCTGGCCAATTTAGAAGGTCAGAAGTTGCCTTACACGATTCCCCAAACCAACATTTCCATCGAAAATCCGATCGCGATCGTGGACAAAAATGTGGACAAGCACGGGACTCGTAAGGTTGCCGAAGCCTTCGTACAGTATCTCTATACGCCTGAAGCGCAGCGAGAGTTTGCCAAGGTTGGCTTCCGCCCCGTGAATGCGGCGGTCAGCAAAGAGTTTTCTAAGAACTTTCCCACAATTAGGAAGCTCTTTACGGTCAATGATTTAGGCGGTTGGGACACGGTGCAGCGGAAGTTCTTCTCCGATGGCGCATTGTTCGACCAAATTCAAGTGGCGCTACGGAAGTAGTTATCTGCGATCGAATTCCGTCAGACCTATTTTCTAGGCGATGTGCAACTTTCCTGAACCGCCCACCCTCCGGGAAGCAAGCTACACCCCAACCCCTCTCCCCTGCTGGGCTTGTCATTACCAACATTTTTGAGAAATCGAAGATTTCTCAAAAATGTGAATTTTAAACCTCTTAGAAGTCCCAAATTGTCGCCCGAACCGCCCCCCTGCCCCCCAATTCTGGGGGGTTCTGAGATCGAAGTCCCCCAGAATTGGGGCCTTAAAGCCTTTCAGGCATACATGAAAATGGGGCAAGTGCAAGATCTAAAGCATTTGTCAGACACTCTCTAAGCTTTTTAATAGATGTTGGTAATGACAAGCCTGCTGGAAGAGGGGCTAAGATCCAGATCGGCTCCCCTTCTCCCACGGGGAGAAGGGGTTGGGGATGAGGGCAGGCTTTAAGTTACACATCACCTATTTTCTATATCTAGGAACAAGGGGCTTAAGCCCCTTGCCTAACTTCACCCGTGTCCGACCTTATCCCCGTTGATTCCAGGTTTGGGCAGCATCGGCAACCGCCTGATCGATCGTTTTGTCATTCAACATAGCGGCTTGCAGATTCTCGTAGATGATCTTCTGAAGTAATTTAATATCCTTCATCGTGGGCACCAGAACGTCTGCCGTTTCCATTTGCTTCGCACTCACTGCTCGCGCTTTTTCCACCGGCGAGGCATTGGCGGGGATCGCTGTGAAGTAACTGTCTCCCAGCGCCTTGACCGTTGATGGCAGCACGTTCGCAGCTTTGGCAAAGGTCAACTGGTTGCGATCGTTGGTGACAAACAGGGCGAATTTCACAGCGGCTTCGGGTTGGTCGGTGTCCTTGGGGATGACTAGATTCATCACCGCCACATTTTTCTTGCCAGTTTTCCCCGTGATTTGGGGGGCAGAGGCAGAAACCTGGGCGATCGTGGGGGCGTTGGTGGCGATCGTGGCTAAAAACTCCGCCCCAGATGCCAAAATTGCGGTTTCCCCTGCTTGATAGAGTTCGATCGCCTGGCGATGTCCTTGAGTCAAAACCTCCCTAGGCAACAGTCCATCTTTATATAAATTGACCCAGTAGGCAAATGCAGCGCGACCTTCTGGAGTATTGAACCCAGCCTGTCCTTTAGCATCCACCAGCGGTACCCCCATCTGCACAAATGATTCCAACACTTCTCCGGAGTCATCTGGCACCAAGGTCGTAAAAAAGGCATACTTTCCTGTCTTGTCCTTCATCTGCTTGGCAACCTGGGCCAGCTCGGCGTAGGTGGTGGGCGATCGGTCAATTCCTGCCTGCTTAAACAAGTCTGTGTTATAAATCGCCACCCGCGTTGTCAAATACCAGGGAACCCCAAAGCTTTTGCCATCCAGGGTGCTAGCCTGCCAAATATTAGGCAAATACTGCTGGCGCACATCAGGAGTAATCTGCTCATCCAAATTCATCCAGGCGTTACGGGCCGCCAATTGGGAAGAAAAACCAGGATTCAAATTCACCACATCAGGGGCAGTTTTAGCCGCAACAGAAGTCAGGATTTTACTCTCCATCGCTGCCCAAGGCACATCCACCCAACGCACTTTGATGCCTGGGTTTTCCTGCTCAAATTGGGCGATTAACGTCTGGAAGTAGTCCGTAAACTTGGGCTGTAGCTGCATTGTCCAGAATTCAACTTCTCGTTGCCCTGAGGGTGCAGAGCTAGGGCTACAACTCACCAGCCAACTTAACAGCAACCCCAAGAGGGCAAAAATCCCCAATTGTGTCCAGGTCTTAGTTCTGACCATCTCACGATTTCATCCTAAAGTGTGTAGGGGATGTGCGACTTTTGCGAACCGCCCACCCTTCGGGAAGCAAGCTACACCCCAACCCCTCTCCCAGAAGGGAAGAGGGGCTAAAACGGGGTCGGCTCCCCTTCTCCCCCATTGGGAGAAGGGGCTGGGGGATGAGGGCAGACTTTAAGTTGCACATCGCCTATGTGTGCTTCCTTAATATAGGGGAAGGGGTGATGGAAACCAGAGATTGGTTTTGGACATAAATCACAAAGGCACAAAGTTCATTACCTCTATGCCTCTGGGATTCAAATTTGGAAGCGTTTATCGTGAGATCTTCTTAGAAGATTTCTGAAAAAGATATTACCGCTGTAGGGGCGTTCGCGTAGCGTGTGCTTTGCACTTAGCATCCGGCAGATAAGCTCTTGAATCGACACAAGGTCATTGCCCGGATGCTTCGCCCTTCTGGTTCTTGGTATAAACTTTTCTGGAGATCTTCTTAAGGAAAGACACTGCGCCACCAGGGAGTTGTGCCAGTTTGACCAATATCGGTCTTCTTGCGAATGTCCTGAATATTCCAGCCCGTCAGCTTCGCCAAGGTTTGTGCCTCCCGTTCCAAACGCTTGGGTAACTCACGCCGATACTGCTCCCCGGCTTGACAGGTTGCTTCGCCTTTGAAGGGGTGCCGTAGGACATAGCGTCCCTGAAACTGGCCACGGTTGGAGGTTTGCTGAAAGACTAAATCTTCAGGAAACTTGTCGCGGGTATAGCGCACATGCAAGCGAGTGATGAAAACTCCGTTATTTTGCGGTGGGCGGCGGCGAAAACCGGGGGAGGAAGATGCAGGCTGATCGAGCCAGAATACGCCTGCTTTTTTCAGTTCCGCTGGAGTCAGAGGTTCCGCTGAGCAAGGGTCACAACTGCTCATATCCCAGGCATATTCCATGAAGGCAACTCGCCGATCGGCGCGATCGTAAGCTGTCTTAAACATAGATTTGTAGAACTCCCCAAACTCACTTTTGACATAGACCGGGATCTCGACATCCGATGGCACCTTCACCGTGCGGTAATTGGCCAATTCCACCTGACCTTCGGAGGTAAGCATGTATACAATCAGGTCTTGCTCACTCTGGGCATTCACCATTCCTAAGCGAATCGGCAACATGAACTTGCGTGACTCAAACGCCATCATCAACGGTCGTAAGGATTGGAATCCTGTCTTCTCGAATTCTGTCAGGTTGACCTTAGCCACAAAAAACTTCATCTTTTGCTTGATATACGGCTGAAGTAGTTCCTTGGCTCCGTTAGGAATTTTGTAGCCGTTTTGCGTCAACCAGGTTTGTAGCCCATCCGACTCCTTGGCACTCAGAATCAAAATATCGTACTCGCCAACCGTGAACCGGGCTTCGATCGTCACACCTAAACGCTGCTCATTAGCTCTACCAACCCCTCGTGCTGGTGCAGCGGCTCTTGGAACTTGGGCACTATCCTCAGATCGGGTGTAACTATTACAAGGGTTCTCATCAAAATATTCCACCAATCGTGGCGCACTAAAAGCATCTAGGCGTTCCAAAATACCCGGATCACCAACCTTTACCTGCTCTTTTTTCAACACCACAGGCACGGGAATAACAAGGGCAAAGTCTTTGACATTCCCCTGATAATCATTGGCCATGGTGAGGACAGTCCGATCGCCCTGACGCGCAATGGCCACCTGAGAGGCTTTGTTATAGAGCTTGGTATCAGCTTTCGCAACATAGAAACCGCAAAATGCCCAGGCAGGGGACATTGGAGCGATCGTGACTACAAAGGCCACCAACAACGCAAAAATAATCCGTAATAGTTTCATAGGGAAAATAGGGGATAGGGAAGGATGAGGAATATAGAAAATGTAGGGGCAAAGCATTTGGCAATTAAGGAGATTTCCGAGAAAGATGTTACCCCTGTAGGGGCGAAGCATCCGGCAGACAAGTCCTTGAATCGACCAGAAAGTCACTGCCTGGATGCTTCGCCCTTCCGGTGCCTGGTGTAACCTTTTTTGGAAATCTAAGATTGGCTACAACCATAGATAGAACGATCGCCCAAATGTTTTGCCCCTAGAGAATTTATACGTGGGTACGTTATTTACTTACAAATTCCTAACTAAGTGCGAGATTTGAGATAGTCTTTCGTACATTAGAAAGGAAAGATTCTACGCCACCAAGGTTCGGACTGGGGTAGATTCACAAAGGACTTCTTGCGGATGTCTTGAATGTTCCATCCCGTTAACCGAGCCAAAGTTTGAGACTGCTTCTCCACCTTTTGGGGAAGTGAGTTGCGGTAGTCTCGTGCTTCTCGGCAACTGGCATCACCCGTGTAGGGATGCCGCAGCACATAACGTCCCTGAAACTGTTGCCGATTGGCGGTTTCCTGAAATACCAAATCCTCTGGGAACTTATCGCGGGTATAGCGCACATGTAAGCGAGTGATGAACACCCCATTACCATAAGGATTGGAGTTGGGTTGATTCAGCCAGAACACCCCAGCTTTTTTCAGTTCTTCTGGATTGAGGGGTTCCGCTGAGCAAGGGTCACAACTGCTCATATCCCAGGCGTATTCCAGAAATGCCACCTTCCTACCTTCCCGGTTATAGGAAGTCTTGAACATAGACTTATAGAAGTTGCTGAATTCACCCTTAATGTAGAGCGGCACTTCTGCATCGGAAGGAATCTTCACTGTGCGGTAGTTTGCCACTTCCACCTGTCCCCTGGGCGACAAAATATAGACAATTAAATCCTGCTCAGACTGGGCATTCACCATACCGAGGCGAATGGGCAGCATAAACTTGGGCGACTCATAGGCCATCATCAACGGCCGAAGGGATTTGTAATCCGACTTCGCCAATTCCTTCAGGTTCACCTTGGCAACAAAGAACTTCATCTTTTGCCGAATGTAGGGTTGCAAGAGTTGTTTTGCCCCGGCAGGAATTCTGTAGCCATTTTGCGTCAACCAGGTTTCTAGTCCGCCGGATTCTTTGGCACTCAAGATTAGGATGTCGTACTCGCCGACTGTAAACTTGGCTTCGATCGTCACACCCAGGGAGCTATCCCGCCTTCTGGTATTTCCACTGCTTGCAGAAGGAGCGGATGAAGCGGGTATAGGCATTTTCTCATAGACATTCTGATTGCAGGGATTTTCATCAAAATATTCCACTAGGCGCGGGGCGCTGAAGTCATCCAAACGCTGCATAATCTTCGGATCACCGACCTTTACTTGGTTTTCCTTCAACAATACAGGCACCGGGACAACTAGAGCAAAGTCCTTGGCATCGCCCTGGTAATCATTCGCCATCGTCAGCACAGTCCGGTTGCCGCTCCGAGCAATGGCTACCTGAGAGGCTTTGTTATAAAGTTTGCTGTCCGCCTTACCAACATAGAAGCCGCAAAATGCCCAGGCGGGGGACATAGGGACGATCGTCACCACCAGCGCCAACAATACAATGAACAAACCGCGCAGAAATTTCATGGCAACTCCTCATAGACAGGTGAAAGTTCAGGATTGGAAAAATAAACTCTAGTGGATTGTAAAGTGGCGGATTGTAACGTTGAGGTGCGCTCATCAGCCTCACTCTCAGTTATGCCAGCCCCTGATAGCCAGGAAAACTGGGGGGCTGACCAGAGATAATCCAGCAGCAGACTCAGCGGTGCCAAGGCAAACAGGGCCCAAAGTACCGCTGTGGAGAGGAAAAAATAATTGCGGAGGGTGAAAGTTAGCCCAGCAATTGCCACTGCCCAGATGATGCGGCTAGCGCGGGCATTGGGAATCGATCGCGGATCAGTCATCATAAACAAGGCAAATAGCAGTAACGACCCGCTCATCAAGCGATGCCCAAATACATCCCACGTCCAACCGAGCCAAACATTGCGAATCGCCTCCAGCACAGCATAGGAACCCAAAAACGCCGCCGTTGTATCCCAGCGCCCGACTCGCTGCAAAACCAACCCCCCTGCCCCCACGAACAGCAACCCATACCACCCTTCCTCACCCCATTGCCCTGGTGACACCCAAGCATCGTGGGTTAACAGCAGCACCGCAATGATGCCAAAGTTGGCAGGATTGAAGAAGTGCTTACCCCGCACCTGAAACAGAAATTTGCTGCTAATCGCCAGGCAACCAGCGATCGCCATTGTTGAGTAATGATCCGCCCGCAGCAGCAAGCACAATCCCAAGGACGTAATCACAGCACTGCGAAGGTTGAGAGGGGATGGAGTGGAAGGATCGGTAAGTGGAGAAGTGGGGGAAACACCTGCAAGGGGTGAGAACCGATCGCGCACCCCTGTCCACCAGTCATGCATCCCGTGGCGAATTACAGAAATTCCCCACTGTGTCCCCAAGCAAGAGGCAAATACCACCAGCATAAAATCGGGACGCAGCGTCCAATCTCGGTTATAAACCCCTAAGAATAAAAATAGTGACAGAAACAAAATTTGGTAATCACGCGCATCCTTCGGTATCATCCCTTCCTTCGCTCCGCTCACGTCCTACTTGCAGATAGTATGCGGAGCGAAGGCCTCTCGACCGGATGGTTACACTTTACGTAACAAGACACCCAGAAACTGATGGTCGATCGCCACCGAAAACTTTTAGTGGATATTGAGTGAGATACTACATTAGTAATAGAAGTAATGGAGCCTATGGCGTTGTTGCATAAATAAACCAAGCCCACCAATAGTTTCAGCGCTTGAGATTTAGTAAAAAAGCTGTTTTCAGGGGTGTTCATAGCCTCAAACCCTAACTATATAAAGATTTAATCATGCAACAACGCCTATTAAAGGGGCAGTGTTGCGGCGATCGGTTCAAAT
>Ga0209181_10005613_pt1 | contig 17997 bp, 17 predicted proteins | sample MAT05_FD_187208 | JGI IMG/M metagenome (GOLD analysis project Ga0209181, IMG submission 187208) | Freshwater microbial communities from Lake Fryxell liftoff mats and glacier meltwater in Antarctica - MAT-05 (SPAdes) (version 2) | ecosystem: Environmental > Aquatic > Freshwater > Ice > Liftoff...
TTGGGCACCTACGACTTCATTGCTGGTCTTTCCCTGGTGAACCGCAAATGGCTACTTGCAACGGGCATTCAGGTTCCACTCAATCAAAATGGCAATCAATTTGTTTGGTCAGCCTGGAATGGCAACGAAGAAAAAAAATACGTGGATAAATACGACCTCGCCAAGGATTTAAAAAGAGGTATTGATGTAATGCTAAGAGTGGAGCGGAATTTCAGATTATCCCGTTTCAATTTTTCTTTTGGTTTGTTACCCATTTATCGAATTAACAGAGACGAGTTTACCAATGCAGCTGGCGTGCGGGTCATCTCAAACAAAGCATCAGGACTCGCTCTGTCGGGGATCATGACAGCAGGCTATAATTTCAACGTCCGTTCAGGCGTTCGTTTGCTACTGGGTCATAAAATAGTTCAACGTGAGCTTAACCCAGACGGGCTTACGCGAGAATTTGTCAGTTCAATCACCTATACTTACCGCTTCTGATGAAATACCTATTTTCACTTTTGCTATTCTTCTCCTATGTCGCTGTAGCGGTATCGCAACAAATTCCAAATGAAATAGACTCGCTCATGCTACAAGGAAACTATGAAGCAGCACTACAGCAAATTGATCGGAAGTTAACAAAGAACCTAAATGAATCTTCTTCCATTGCGCTTAAGAATAAGAAAGCAGAAATACTCATAACTCAAGGAAGATTATCCGAAGCAGAATCTGTTTTAGAAAGTATTCGCCCTAATGATTCATTTCTAAATGCCTCTACCCTATCTACAAGAGGGTTTCTAAACTTGATGAAGGGCAGATATGACTTGGCGCTTGAAAACCTACAATCCGCCCAAGCGCTATTTAAAGCATGTAACCAAGAGAATTCAAAAGAAGGAATTAACTGCCTCGCCAACTTAGCCTCGTACTATGTAGCCAGCGGAAAGTACAATCAGGCTGAAGAATATGAGCTACGTGCGTTGCAATTTCGTCAAGCGATCTTTAATGAGAACAGTGAAGAAGTGGCTGCCTCTTACAATAATCTCGGCCTGATCTACCTATCTACCGAGCCAGACAAGGCATTGGCTTATTACGAAAAGGCACTGAACACATATCAAAAGCTATACGGTGTTACACATTCCAAAATTGCCATTGCAAATACGAATCTTGGCCTTAGTTACAATCGGCTAGAACTATATGGAGATGCAATTAATTATTTTGAAACAGCGAAAAAAATATGGGAAAAAATCTATCCAACTGGTCATCCCAACCTCGCTTTTGTGCTGCGAAATTTAGGTAGCACGTATGCCAAACAAAAGAATACCAGCGCTGCCATTGATTACTACAAAAATGCGTTAGACATATATCAGAAAGCGTATGGAAGCAAACACCCAGATATTGCCAGCACGTTCAACGAGTTAGGTAGTGTTCAACTCAATTTGAACGAATATGATTTAGCCATCGATGCATTTCAAAACAGTTTGATTGCCAACGCTCCTGCCTTCAACAGCATGGACAGTCGCAAAAATCCTAAAAAGTCGGACTACTACAACCCTGCAGTGCTTGTCAACACGCTGAACTTGAAAGCACAAGCGTTGGAAGAAAAATACCGGGGTAGAACTTTAAAGTTGGAAGATTTAAAAACTGCTCTAAATTGTTTGTATCTCAGCGACTCACTAGTTGATGACATTCGCTACCAAAGCTCGGATGAAGGAGACAAGTTGGCACTCGGCAGTCGAGCGAATGAAGTATATGAGAAAGGAGTCGAGATTTCCCTCACCATTGCTGAGAATGTGCTCAATCCAAAACAGTATGTTGAAAAGGCATTTTATTTTGCTGAGAAAAGTAAGTCAGCCGTACTCCAAGAATCCATAGCGGATTCGCAAGCAAAATCTTTTGCAGGCATTCCCGCTGAATTGCTGGAACAAGAAAAGAGTATTAAATCTGCGATTACTTTTACAACTCAAAAACTCGCTCAAAAGCCTTCTGCCGAAGAAGACCGGAAACTGCGTGAGAAATTGTTTAATTCCAATGATCAATATCGGAAGTTCATGAAGCAATTGGAAATCAGTTACCCAAATTATTTCAATCTAAAATTCAGTCAAAAATCATACAGCACCGATGACGTTCAAAAAAAACTGGCTAGCAATGCTGCGGTCATCAGTTATTTTCTTGCAGATCAAACCAAGAAGATTCACATTTTTGTAATTACAAAAGATAAGTTTACAGTTACTACCAATTCTCTCCCATCCGATTTTGACCGGCTGCTAATCGGCCTTTCGAATAGCCTTTTATACAGCGAACCATCGACTTACCAGAAATCAGTCAACGTGATATCCGCTCTGTTGATTCCAAAATTGCCATCCAACATTGCTGAATTGACTATTATACCAAGCGGTAAATTAGGTACACTTCCATTTGAAACGTTGGTAAGCAAAAAGTTAAAGTCACCAGATTTTAAAAGCGCTGAGTATCTTATAAAGAAGTATGCCATTGGGTATGAATTCTCAATTGGGTTGCTGTTAGGTAAAAAAGATGTTGAGAAAATCAGCGATCCATCCATTTACCTTTGCGCACCGATCCAATTTCCTTCCAATCAAAATTTGGCCGAGTTGCCTGGTACCGAAAAAGAAGTAAAAACTATTGCCGGTTTATTTGGCAATCGCTCTACCGTTCACCTTTTCGATGAAGCAAACGAGAGCATGATTAAATCAAATCTCCTGAGCGGATTTCAATACCTCCATTTTGCTACCCACGGAATTGTTGACCAAGTTAATCCTGCTTCCTCACAATTATTTTTGAATGCCTCTCAGCAAGAAGATGGCAATTTATATGCTGGCGAAATTTATAATTTGACACTCAACTCTAACTTAGCTGTTTTGTCCGCTTGCCAAACAGGGTTGGGTAAATTTTCAAAAGGCGAAGGGGTGATAGGACTATCGCGAGCGTTGGTTTACGCGGGCGCTAAGAATTTGATAGTGTCGTTTTGGAGTGTGGCGGATGAGTCAACAGCACAACTAATGACTGATTTTTACACAAACTTGTTAGGAGCGAAAGATCAAAACTTCAAACAAGCATTGAGGCAATCAAAATTGAAAATGATTAGCGATAAAAACTATGGAGCTCCTTATTTTTGGGCGCCCTTTATCCTAATTGGAAAATAAAAAAACCTGACCCTCGAAAGAGCCAGGTTTTAACACAGTTTAACGCTATGGCAATAGGTTTTTCTGTGCTTTTCAGAACCCCAAAGTAGGGAGTTGAGTTTCATTTTTCCTAAAGATTTTATAAAACTTTGTTTAGCCGGAGAAAATGGCCTTTTTTGAGCCAAAATGTCAATGTTCTCAAATGATAGAGGATAACTACCGCCAGCGAGGGTTACGCAACAACTTGGTGAAAAAACTGCGTTTAAAAGGCATTTTGGACGAGAGGGTTCTTGCGGCCATTGGAAAAGTGCCAAGGCACGTGTTTTTTGACGATGCGCTGCTCAACCACGCCTACGAGGACAAAGCCTTCCCAATTGGGGAAGGACAGACGATTTCCCAGCCCTACACGGTCGCCTTTCAAACCGAGAAGCTAGAGATAAAACTGGGCGATAAAGTTCTGGAAATCGGCACAGGATCGGGCTACCAAGCCGCTATTTTAATCGAGATGGGAGCCAACGTTTACACCATCGAATTTCAGCGAAAGCTATTTGAACGAACTAAAGAATTTTTGCCCTCCATTGGCTACAAGCCTTTTTTCTTTTTTGGTGATGGCTCTAAAGGTATTCCTGCCAAAGCACCTTACAATAAAATAATTGTAACAGCAGGTGCACCGATAATCCCCGATGCATTAATTGAACAACTAAGTGACGATGGAATTTTAATTATCCCTGTCGGGGATCGCGAAAAGCAAAAGATGGTAAGGATTATAAAGAAAAACGGAAAATTGCTCAAAGAAGAATTTGACAACTTTGCTTTTGTGCCTTTGTTGGGAGAGCAAGGATGGAAGTAACTACCCCAATAAGAATTCTTTTAAAGCACGAAACGAATTTTTCATTGCAATACTGGTCTTCTTCTTAGTCAAAAAACCTTGAAGCTTCTCAGGAATTGCAATAACATCACCTATCGCGTCTTGGACCACATCTTTGAACTTGGCAGGATGGGCGGTCTCTAAAAATATGCCTGTTTGGTTTGTGTTGCCTTTAAAATATTCCCGCAACCCTAAATAGCCAATCGCCCCATGCGGATCGAGCAGATAATGCTTGTTTTTGAAAACATCAAACATAACTTCTTTGGTTTGTTGATCAGAAAAACGACAGCCTGTAATGTCCTGAGAAAGTATTTGGTGATTCCCATCGTATATATCCAACATCCTAGCGAAATTACTTGGGTTACCAACATCCATTGCATTGCTAATGGTGGCAATGGAAGGTTTTGGAGAAAACACTTTCGTTTCCAAATACTGAGGAACAATATCATTGCTATTGGTTGCAGCAATGAATTTATGGATCGGCAAGCCCATCCTCTTGGCAAACAAGCCTGCCGTTAAGTTTCCAAAATTTCCGCTAGGCACAGAAAACACAACAGGCTTTGTCACTGGAATCAGTTGTGCATATGCCCTGAAATAATAAAATGATTGAGGGAGCAATCGTGCGATGTTGATGGAGTTGGCAGAAGTCAGGAAAAGTTTTTTCTTCAATCCCTCATCCATAAAAGCTTCCTTCACCAACCGTTGGCAATCATCAAACGTTCCGTCTATTTCCAAAGCAGTAATGTTTCCACCAAGCGTAGTGAATTGTTTCTCTTGAATTTCACTTACTTTTCCGGAAGGATAAAGCACAATTACCTTAGTGCCTGGCACATTAAAAAATCCATTGGCCACCGCACTGCCTGTGTCGCCAGAGGTAGCCACTAAAATGGTTATCTCACGTGATTGTTGTTGCGCAAAATAACCCAACAGCCCCGAAAGGAAACGCGCACCGAAATCTTTAAAAGCCAACGTAGGCCCGTGAAACAATTCCAACGAAAAAATATTCTCTTCAATAGCAACGAGAGGAGCATCAAATTGAATGGTATGATCCACGATTCTTTTCAATTCTGTTGAGGGAATATCATCGCCAATAATATTATTGGCCACTTCGAAACCTATTTCTTGAAATGATAACTTGCTCAGCGAATCAACGAAAGATTTTGGCAGTGCAGGAATATGCTCGGGCATGAACAACCCATTATCAGGCGCAAGGCCTTGAACAACAGCTTCGCGTAAGCTGACTCTTAGATTTCTATTGCTGGTTGAATAGTAGTACAAGTAGTTAGTAGTTAAGAGTTGGGAGTTAGTTCCGAAAGCTATCGAGCTAGAATTTTCGCACCTTCTGGGTTAATTTTTGAGACGTAGATATCGCTTTTCAAATGGCTTTTTAAAAACTCGAGTTGCATTGCCTCACCTACCTCCAATGAAGCTTCGTGAGTGCTGCTTAGTGCAAACAAAGTTGGGCCCGAACCCGAAATACCACAGCCCAATGCACCCGCCTCAATCGCCCTTAATTTTACTTGCTCAAAGCCGGGAATGAATGCAGCACGAATTGGTTCTGCAATTACGTCTTTCAGCGATCGGCTTATCAACAGTGGGTCGGCTTGCGCCAAGCCCACCATCAAGCCGGCAATGTTACCGCTTTGCGTGATCGCATCGCGTAGCGAAATGGAGGAACGTAAAACCCTGCGTGAATCGGACGTCTTTACTTCGATGTGTGGATGAACCAGCGTACAATACAAATCCAGGTTTACTTTCACTTTCACCACATCCAACGGATTATAATCTCGGATCAAAACAAATCCGCCCATTAAACTTGGCGCTACATTATCGGCATGAGCAGAGCCACAGGCTATGCGCTCCGCCTCCATCGCAAATGGCACAAGTTCCTCTCTCGATTTTATATTTCCCATCAATTCATTGATCGCTACCAATGCCGCCACCCCACTGGCTGCACTGGAGCCCATGCCACTACCCAACGGTAAATTTTTATATAACTCAATTTCAACTCCCTGATCCACGCCAAGTGATTGCAAGAAAGATTGCACCGCAACACCTGCTGTATTCTTAGTCGCCTCCAATGGCAAGCGGCCACCATCACCAACAATTTTGCTGATGGTCACTTCCTTGCTGTTGTTCAATTTAAGAACCACTTCATCGCCTGGGAAATCAACTGCAAAGCCGAGTACGTCAAAGCCGCAACACACGTTGGCAACAGTAGCGGGAGCAAAAGCTTTAATTGTTTTCATTAAGTTGTTAATTCTTAGTTGCTAGTTGTTAGTTCGCAGTTGCTAGTTGTTAGTATGTAAGTTGTTAGCATCTTTTAACTAACAACGAGCAACCAACAACTACTTCAATAGTTTCCAATCCTAATCACATCGGCAAAAACACCTGCGGCAGTAACTTCGGCACCAGCACCCGGCCCGCGAATGACCATCGGCCTTTCTTTGTATCGCTCTGTCGTCAACAAAATAATATTATCGCTGCCTGATAGCGAATAAAATGGGTGATCTGATCCTACGGAAGCAAGCGAAACTTTTACTTTTCCATTTTCAATTACCGCCATATAGCGAAGCTTCTCCCCTTTTTTATTTGCGCGATCGAATAACCCATAATAATGACCGTTGAACTTCTCCAGTTTTGTGAAAAAATCTTTCACGCTCATCTCTTCTTGACATTCTGGCGGAACTAAATTCTCAACTTCAATATCAGTAAGTTCTAGGGTAAGACCAATCTCTCTAGATAAAATCAACGCCTTGCGAGCTACGTCCATTCCGTTTAAATCATCACGCGGATCGGGTTCCGTAAATCCTTTCTCTTTTGCCTCAAGCACTACTTCGCTGAATTTTTTACTTCCACCGAACGAACTAAAAATAAAATTAAGTGTTCCGCTTAGCACCGCCTCTATCCGCAATGCTTTATCTCCGCTGATCAACAAATCATTTAACGTGTTGATGACAGGCAAGCCTGCACCCACATTTGTTTCATATAAAAATTTAACCCCGCGCTTGCTAGCTGTTGATTTTAGTTTTTGATAGCGGGTTAGCGGCCCGGAGTTGGCTTTTTTATTGGGAGTGACTATTGAAATATTGGAAGATAGAATGGCTTCATATTGACCCGCCACTTCTTCGCTTGACGTGCAATCCACCAAAATACTATTCGATAAATTCATGGCCAGCATTGTTTCCACGTAAGTGTGCAACGACATAGTTGTTCCGTCACTCAACAGCGTATTGACAGCTCCCGAAAGATTAATGCCATCCTCATCGAAAAGCATTTTTTTGCTGTTGGCAACACCAACCAAGCTCACTTCCAAATGATTTTGCGTAGCCAACTGTGCGTATTGTTGATCTATCATTTTCAGTAACGCCTTTCCAATCAAACCTGTGCCGATCAAAAATACATTTAACACTTTCCTGTCCGACAAGAAAAATGCTTCGTGCAGTACGTTCAATGCCTTGGTGGTATCTGCTTGTCTTATCACCGCAGAGATATTTAGCTCCGATGATCCCTGTGCGATGGCATGAATGTTTACTCCCGCCTTTCCGAGTGAGCCAAACATCCTTCCACTCGTGCCGGGGTTGTGCTTCATCCCCTCGCCTACTATAGCTATAATAGTTAAGTCATTTTCCGGAATTGGAGAATCCATCTCACCACCTTTTATCTCGTATTGAAATTCTTGTTCAATCGCTTCCTTCGCTTGGTCCGCAAAACCAGAATCAATCGCAAAGCAGATCGAATGCTCGGATGAGGCCTGGCTGATCAAGATCACATTTATTTTTTCTTTCGCCAGTGTTCCAAACAAACGCATAGATACGCCCACCACGCCTTGCAAGCCGCTGCCTTGCACATTGAGCAAACTAATATTGCTCATCGAAGAAACACCCTTGACGATCAACGATTTTCCATTGGCTTCTGCACTGATCACTGATCCTGCAAAAGAAGGATTGAACGTATTTTTGATCCAGATAGGAATTTTCTTCACCATCGCGGGCTGCATGGTAGCTGGAAAAATTACTTTCGCGCCAAAGTGTGAAAGCTCCATGGCCTCTTCATACGTCATCTCCTTTACGGTAAATGCCTTTTTTACTTTGCGTGGATCGGCAGTCATCATGCCATCCACATCCGTCCATATTTCCAGTGATTCTGCATTTAAGGCAGCGGCAAAAATAGCGGCCGTATAATCCGATCCGCTCCTGCCAATGGTGGTCGTTTCTCCCGAGGGAGACGAGCCAATAAACCCAGTGATGATTTGCAGCTCGGTGTGCTGGGTGAAATGACTTTGAATTAATCCAGTAGTGGTTTTAAAATCAATTTTCGCACAACCAAAATTGCTATCGGTTCTCACCACCGTTCGAGCATCCAAAAAAGAAGCCGGCACCCCTGCGGTAGTAAATGCTTCGGCAATGATTTGGGCTGATAGCCGCTCGCCAAAACTCATGATGTAATCTATTGAGCGTGGTGTCCTTTCCTTCACCAGAAAAATTCCATGAAGGATGTCTTCTAATTCATTGATCGTGATTTTTACCTGGGCAATCACGCTGCTTTGTTTTTGTATGTCGATCAGCTCGCGCACTGCATCCAGGTGTCGTTTTTCAATTTGCTCAAGCTGTTCTTGATACACCTTATCTCCCGCCAAGGCCAACGAACTTAATTGAATGAGTGAATCGGTAATCCCGCCAAAGGCAGAAAACACAAGAGCTATTTTCTCGCGCTGCACATAGGGCTTTGCGATTTCAATAACTGACTTTATCCGCTGAGGAGTAGATACTGATGACCCTCCAAATTTTAAGACTTTCATTGTGAGATTTACTTTAGAAAAACGGAGAACTCTTGGAAGGCATTCTTTCCCTCAAGACTTCAGAAAAATAAACAGCATGTGGGCGGAAGGTAAATGGGATGGGAGCTACCCCGTAATAGTGGCAGTAGTTGTAATCGTAGATAAAATTGCGATCGCCATATTTATTTGTAGCGGCAAATAAAGTCAGTTGGTAGCGGATTGCAAATTTATTTTGATGATTTTTCTGAGAAGACTTTTACTTACTAACGATCAATAGGGATAAATTCGTCACCTATTTTGTAGTTTTGATAAATAATTAAATTAGGATATGGAAGAGATCATATTCTTAGTAGAAGAACATGTCGAAGATGGCTTTACAGCCAAGGGCTTAGGCGTAGCGATTTTTACAGAAGGCGAAACGATCGATGACCTTCAAAAAAAATTAAAGATGCTATTCTTTGTCATTTTGATGAACAACCGCCAAAAAGGTTAGTGAAACTGCAAATTATGGGTGGCAAATAGAAGAATCCTAAATTTCTTACTTTTGTGTATGGAAAAAATAACATTGACCATTAGAGATAAAACCAAGGTGAACTTCATCGTGGAATTACTAAACCAATTCAAGTTTGTAGAATTGCCAAAATCTTCCAATAATAAAAAAAGTAAGCAAAGTTTTTTTTCGTCAGCGGGTCTTTTAAAGAATAGAGATATATCGGCTAAAAAACTAAGAGAGGATGCTTGGAAGAGAGGCTCATGAGTCTTTGCGATACCAACATACTTATTGAATTCTACAAGGAAAACCCCAAGGTAATAAGCAACTTGCGAAGTATTGGGGAGTCAAACATTGCCATTAGTATTGTTACTTCGGGCGAGTTACTTTTTGGAGCGTTCAATAAACGCGAGTTAAATCAGATTTCTCGCGATATAGATAAACTTAATCTCCTCTATATCTCCCAGCCGATTTGGAATCGCTTCATTGAATTGATGAATCAATATGTACTCATTCATCGGTTAAGTATGCCCGATGGTTTGATTGCAGCTACTTGCCTAGTTGAAGAAATACCACTGTACACTCACAATCTTAAAGATTTTAAGTTCATTGATGGCTTGAAACTCCATAGAGAAAAAGACTAAAGCTAAATGCCCCGCAAAAAGAAAACCCCTAAAGAATCCTTCGTGAGCATGACCGAGCTGGTGTTGCCCAACGATACCAACACGCTTAACAACTTAATGGGCGGACGCCTCATGCATTGGATGGACATCGTCTCAGCCATTGCTGGGCAAAAACATTGTAACAGCATCGTGGTCACGGCTTCGGTGGATAATATTTCTTTCCGAGAGCCGATTCGGTTGGGCGATGTTGTCACGCTCCATGCAAGAGTAACCCGCGCTTTCAATTCCTCTTTGGAAATCCGAATTGACGTGGATGCAGAAAATATCCCGGCCGGAAAAAAGATTGCCAGTCATTCGGCTTATTTCACGTTTGTGGCGGTAGACTCCAGCGGAAATCCTGTAGAGATTCCAGAAATCGAACCCGAAACGGAAGAAGAAAAGGAGCTATACAAAGGAGCTCTGCGCAGAAGACAGCTCCGCTTGATTTTAGGTGGGCGTATGAAGCCAAGCGAAGCACACGAACTAAAATCCATTTTTGATATTAAGGACTAATGGCACAGGCGCTGACTCCATTCACTTTTTCAGAAGATATTTATCTACTACCTGAACTGGTCACTATCGTTCTTGAAAAACCTTGGGCAAGTGTTTCAATGGAAGAACAAGCTCAACTATCCAAAATATTGAATGCCCTTAAACTCAGTTTGGATCAAGTCCGCATCACCGTGCAGGAGCAACTAGACTTAATTAAACTAATTGGCCAGCCCAACCACGTAATCGTTTTTGGCCTAGCTCTAAAAGGGGTAAATCCATACGAGTTTATAACAGTAAAAGATACCCGCTTGGTGATGTCTGAAAGCCTCTCGGCATTGCTAACAAATGATGATGCCAAAAAGAAGCTTTGGCAAGCCTTAAGGCCCATGTTTGGACTATAATATCCCATAATTTACAGGCTTTTAATGGCTATTTTAAAATATTAGCCCTTCTTCTATCTTTGCGACACTTTTTTAAGCCCTTCCAAATGGAGTGGGTGGAATTAATAAACTAATCCTGTATGCAAAACCTATTGTATGTATTGCCCTTCTTCGGAATTCTGGGCTTGTTGTATGTTGTTTGGAAAAGTGCTTGGGTGGCCAAACAAGATGCCGGCACGGATAAAATGAAAAAAATTGCCGGGCACATAGCCGAGGGAGCAATGGCTTTCTTAAAGGCAGAATATAAAGTCTTAATCATATTCGTTGCTTGCGTGGCCGTTTTATTAGGGGTTACTGCTAACAGTGAAACCTCTCACCCTTTAGTAGGCCTTTCTTTTGTACTAGGTGCATTCAGTTCTGCCTTGGCGGGATTTATCGGGATGCGCGTGGCTACCAAAGCTAACGTGCGCACGACTAACGCTGCTCGTACAAGTTTAGGTAAAGCGCTTGAAGTTGCCTTCACCGGTGGGTCAGTAATGGGTATGGGTGTGGTTGGTATCGGGGTACTTGGATTGAGTGTTTTGTTCTTGATCTATTCTAAAATGTTTGGGGTAGATTCTCAGGCCAATTTAAATCAAGTAATCACCATCATCACAGGTTTTTCATTCGGTGCTTCTTCCATTGCACTTTTCGCTCGCGTAGGTGGCGGCATATATACCAAAGCTGCTGACGTAGGTGCAGACTTAGTAGGTAAAGTTGAAGCGGGTATCCCTGAAGATCATCCACTAAACCCTGCAACTATTGCCGATAACGTAGGTGACAACGTGGGCGATGTGGCCGGTATGGGTGCCGATTTGTTTGAGTCATATGTAGGATCTATTGTGGGAACAATGGTGTTGGGTGCCGCCTTTATGGTGCCTGGCTTTAGCGATAATTTTGATGGCCTCTCAGCCGTGTTATTACCACTAGCCTTGGCTAGTGTGGGTATTGTCATGTCTTTCTTGGGAACCTTCTTCGTACGCGTGAAAGAAGGAGGAAATCCTCAAACCGCATTAAACATGGGAGAAATTGTATCTTCTCTCTTTATGATTGTTGCCTCTTGGTTTATTATCAAATGGATGTTACCAAACGAGTGGTGGTTTAAAGATCCATTATATACCTGGGCGGATCCTGAAAAAGGAACGCTTTACACATCAACAGGCATTTTCTTTTCAACCATTATCGGTCTGGTAGCGGGGGTTGTCATCGGCTTGATCACTGAGTATTATACAGGTATGGGTAAGAAGCCCGTGCTTTCTATCGTTCGTCAATCTTCGACAGGAGCGGCTACTAACATCATTGCCGGCTTAGGTGTAGGTATGATGTCAACGTTATGGCCTACCATCATCATCGCGTTTTCTATTATCGGAGCTTTTCATTTTGGTGGCCTTTACGGGATTGCCATTGCTGCTGTAGGTATGCTTTCTAACTTAGGTATTCAGTTAGCGGTTGATGCTTACGGACCAATCTCAGATAATGCCGGTGGTATTGCTGAAATGTCAGAGCTTCCTAAAGAAGTGCGTTCTCGTACAGATAAATTGGATGCGGTTGGTAATACAACTGCTGCCATCGGAAAGGGCTTTGCAATCGCTTCTGCAGCGTTGACTGCGCTGGCGCTGTTTGGCGCTTTCATGACCACAGCACACGTAAAATCAATTGACGTTTCAAAGGCCAATGTAATGGCCGGATTATTTATTGGCGGGATGCTTCCTTTCGTATTCTCTGCTTTGGCAATGGGTGCCGTAGGTCGTGCGGCTATGGCCATGATCGAAGAAGTACGCAGACAATTCAACGATATCCCCGCGCTTAAAGCAGCCTTGGCGGTCATGAAGAAAAATGGTGAGACTGAAATGAAGGATTGGTCGGCTGAAGATCAAAAGACTTTCCACGATGCAGATGGTTCTGCTGAGTACGGCAAATGCGTTGAAATATCTACTAAGGCTGCGATCCGCGAAATGGTGGTTCCAGGGCTAATGGCTGTTATTGTCCCCGTAGTAATTGCTTTCTTACCCGGCTTTGGCGCAGAGGCTTTAGGTGGTATGTTAGCAGGTGTTACCGTTACAGGCGTATTGATGGCAATTTTCCAATCAAATGCAGGCGGTGCTTGGGACAATGCCAAAAAGAGCTTTGAAGAAGGTGTTGAAATCAATGGCAAGATGTATTACAAAAAATCAGAGCCGCATAAGGCTGCAGTTGTCGGAGATACCGTAGGTGATCCGTTCAAAGATACCTCTGGCCCGTCACTGAACATCTTGTTGAAGTTAATGTCTGTAGTGGCGTTGGTGTTAGCTCCGCTTTTAGCACCAAAGGGCGAAGTCTCAACTGGTACTCAAGAATTAAAGCCTACTATTGAATCTGTTACACCCGTTGTCGAATCAGCGGTGAAATAACAATCTCTAATTTTTGTAAAAAGCCCTGCACCTTGCAGGGCTTTTTGCTTTGTAAAGATCGGTATTGTTACTACTTTTAAATTGGTCAATAACCTACTTATGAATCACATTGCCACACTCCTATTGCTGTTTGCTTGGTCCTTAGTCTCTATCAACTCGATTGCTCAAACGACTGTCATTGGTAAATGGAAATCGATTGATGATAAAACAGGCGAAGCCAAATCAATTGTGGAAATCTTTGAAAAGGGATCTGTCATCCATGGCAAAATCATCGAGGTTTTTCCAAAAGGAAATATTATTGACCCCATTTGTATTAAATGCCCGAAGGACGATATCCGTTATAACAAAAAGATCTTGGGTATGGAAATCATTAAAGACCTAAAGCCAAAAGGGGCTGAATTTAGCGGTGGCGAGATTTTAGATCCAGAGGTAGGGAAAGTATACAGCTGTAAACTTTGGATCGAGGGAGATCAGCTAAAAGTAAGGGGTTACTTGGGGCCATTTTTTCGTACCCAGACATGGGAACGTGTGCCACTATAGTCAACTCGTCTTAAAAAGAACGAACTTTAGCCTAAATTACAACCGTCTACATTACTAAAAGGTTACCAAGAGTGGCACTACGAGTATTCAAATCCGATTCACAGTTCGATGAGAAGGAAACCTTCGAAAGGATAACCAAAGGGGATGAAAAAGCCCTAGAAGTTGTTTACAAGAAGTATTATCGGATGATGACCAAGTTGGTCATTACTAATAGTGGAACAGAAGAGGAGGCTCGGGACGTTTATCAAGATGCGCTGGTGGTTTTTTGGCAAAAGGCAAGGTCTGGGAACCTGGTCTTAACTTCCAAAATGAGCACATTCATCTACAGCATTTGTCAAAATCTGTGGAGAAAAGAGCTTGATAGAAAGAAGCGGCTGTCGAATGAAGTAAAGGACTCTCCTACCACCATAGATATGGACAGTCCGGAGCGGGAGAAAATTATGGCCAAGTGTTTGGATCAACTTGGCGATACGTGCAGAAAGGTATTAATGTATTATTACTTTGATGAGATGTCAATGCAGGAGATAGCGGAGAAGTTGGGGTTTGCGAATACGGATACCGCTAAGACAAAAAAATATAAATGCAAACAAAAACTAGATGAATTGGTTAAAGCTCAGTATTCTGAGCAGGATTTTTTAGACTGAAATAGGAACAGACAACATGAACAATTTTGAATTAATAGACGATTACTTAACCAACCGATTACCGGAGCAAGATAAAGTTGCTTTTGAGAAACAGGTTGCATCAGACCCTTCCTTGAAGGCCGATCTGGCAATGCAGAAAGGGATTTTGGAAAGTGTAAAGAAAGCACGCGCAGCTGAATTAAAAGCAATGCTTCAAAAGGTGCTTGTGGGCGGAGGTGGTTCTGCCTCGATCAGTCTTCGGATAATGAAAATGGCAGCAGGCGTTGCGGGCGCTGCCCTTTTAATCGCAGCCTTGAGCTACTATTTTAAGGACGGACATAAAGGAAGTCCAAATATGCCTTCTTCTCTGGAAGACTCTATCAGAAAAGTAGACCCAAGTGAATTTGAGCCCTTGGAGGAGCCAACAGTACCGGTTGAGCTAACGGAAAAGAAGGAAGAGAAAAAGGTGGAAGCAGTTGAAAAGGAAACAAGCAAAAAATCTCTTAAGAAGACACCAGCACAGGCCAATCAGCCTAAAATTGATGTGGTAGACCCTACGAAGGATATGATGATGGAAGAAACCGAGAGCACACGTGTAAAGAATGAGTCGGGTAAAACTGGCGTTACTTCTTCACGCATTGCGGTTGATGTCCTTAACAACAATAAGAAATTCTCATTCCACTATCAATTTGCAAAGGGTAAGCTTGTGCTTTACGGATCATTTGATAAATCACTGTATGAGATTCTGGAGATCAATGGCGACAACCACGCGGTATTCCTGTTCTACAAAGATCAATATTTTCTGCTAGATGAAAAAGAAATGAAGGTAACTCCCCTAGAGCCTATTAAAGATGCTGCTCTCGTGGGCAAGCTAAAAGAGTATAGGGGTAGATAGATTGATTTCAGGTTATAAGTTTTGAAACCCTCTCCACTCGAGAGGGTTTCTTTTTATCCCTATATTTGCACCGCATGAGCGAACCGACCAAACTAAGATTCCGTAAAAAGAAGCTCGGAAGTTACCCTTACATTAGCGTTGTGTTTAGCATTACGTTAGCACTTTTTGCCATAGGGGTTTTTGGCACATTGGTCATTTATTCAAAAGAATTAGAGTCGATTGTGCGCGATAACGTAAAAATACAGGTCTATCTAAAGAATCAACTTACTACCGCACAGATTAGCGCAATTAAAAAACAACTTCAAGCCAAGTATTTTGTTACCAAAACAGACCCTGCAAAATCAATTCAGTTCGTTTCGAAAGAAGAAGCAGCCAAACAGTTCATCAAAGAAACAGGCGAGGATTTCAAAAAATTCTTGGGCGAAAATCCTTTGCGCGATGCCTATTTGGTGAAAATCGATGCTGCCTATCACGACAAGCCTTCTCTCGCCAAAATTAAAACAGAAACAGAAAAAATTTCGGGCGTATTTCAAGTTTACTATGTAGAAAACGTAATAGATTCAATCAACCAAAATATAACAAAGATAGGCTTGGTGTTGATGGGTCTGGTGGCGTTATTGCTATTGACCGTTGTATTACTGATTAACAACACCGTTCGATTGGCTCTGTTCTCTCAACGATTTATCATTCGCAGCATGCAATTGGTAGGTGCCAAACGTTGGTTCATTCAACGGCCTTTTCTTTTTCAGGCAGTATGGCACGGTGCGCTCTCAGGGGTGTTGGCATCTGCACTACTCTATGCATTGGTCTCGTTCGCAACCAAACGAATTGAGGACCTGATTCTCATTCAAAATACAGATCGGCTATTTATTCTTGCCGGATCGTTGGTTATTTTAGGAATGGTAGTGGGCGTCATCAGCACGTACCGCGCAGTGGCAAAATATTTACGGTTATCTTTGGACGAATTATTTTAATCATGAACAAACTAGCTTTCGGAAAAAAAAATTATCAATTGATGGTCGCAGGCATTGCCATCCTGATTATCGGTTTTACCATCATGTCGTTGGATAAAGAGCCCTATGGGTTTGGGTTTTTAGGGTTGACCCTCGGCCCGCTGGTTGTAATCTCTGGATTCATCTTAGAAATAGTGGCCATCCTTCACACGCCAAAGGAAAACAAATAGCTGTTCATGTCAATTATTGAAGCAATCATCCTTGCTATCGTAGAAGGGATCACTGAATTTTTGCCCGTCTCATCCACAGGCCACATGATCATTGCCTCTTCGCTAATGGGTATCGCAGATCAATCGTTCACAAAAACATTTACCGTTGCCATTCAACTTGGTGCTATTCTATCAGTGGTAGTTTTGTACTGGAAGCGATTTTTTCAAACTACTGATTTTTACTTGAAACTATTTGTTGCGTTTTTACCAGCAGCTATTATCGGCTTTTTACTCAATGATTACATTGATCAACTTTTGGAGCGCGTAGAAGTAGTAGCCATCATGCTCATCCTTGGCGGGATTGTATTTTTGTTTATCGATAAACTCTTTCACAAAACAGAAGAAAATGGCTTACAAGAAATCAGCTATCCGACCGCATTGAAAATAGGTTTCTTTCAAACCATTGCCATGATACCGGGTGTATCACGTTCAGCGGCAACAATCATTGGAGGACTTACGCAAAAACTGAACAAGAAAACCGCAGCCGAGTTTTCGTTTTTTTTAGCAGTACCCACTATGGCAGCCGCCACGGGCTACAAGCTTCTGAAATTTTATAAAGCGGGCAATGGTTTTAGCAACGATGAAATCACCCTCTTGCTGATTGGAAATGTCGTAGCGTTTGTAGTGGCTATGTTTGCGATCAAATCATTCATTCAATTCTTGACAACGAATGGATTTAAACTATTCGGTTACTATCGAATAGTTGTTGGCGCAATTATTCTTGCGCTGTATTTCTCGGGCATCAAGCTTTCCACTTTGTAAATGATTCCTAATCCGACACCGGACGAAGGTCGACTGTTGTTGATCAACAAACCATATCGGTGGACATCCTTTGATGTGGTCAACAAGCTTCGATACAAATTGAAAATAAAAAAGATCGGCCATGCTGGAACACTGGATCCTTTGGCCACAGGGTTATTGATCATCTGCACAGGAAAACTGACCAAAAAAATTGACGAGTATCAAGCCCAAGAAAAAGAATACACAGGGCATTTTGTAATCGGCCAAACAACACCTTCATACGACTTAGAGACAGAAGTCTCAGCACCGGTAGATGTTTCTTCTATCAGCGATGAAAAAATTCTTTCTGCGGCAACAAAGTTCGTTGGTACGATTCAACAGATACCACCGCTTTACTCGGCAATTAAAGTGGACGGCAAACGTGCTTACACATTAGCACGCAGCGGTAGCGACCTTGAGTTAAAACCGAGGGAGGTTACCGTTTCCGTGTTTGAAATTACCTCCATTCAAAAACCGATGATTAACTTTAGGATTGTTTGTTCCAAGGGAACCTACATCAGAAGTTTATCGCGCGATTTCGGAAATGAATTAGGTGTGGGAGCCCATCTCGCTTCACTTTGCCGAACTAGAATTGGAGATTTTAAATTAACGGATGCAAAGTCCTTGGAAGAAATTGATTGAACGTAAGCGATGAAGATTTACTATAGTCTAGAAGATTTTTCAAAACTAACAAACGCAGTTGTAACCAGCGGCACG
>Ga0209181_10005614_pt1 | contig 17995 bp, 17 predicted proteins | sample MAT05_FD_187208 | JGI IMG/M metagenome (GOLD analysis project Ga0209181, IMG submission 187208) | Freshwater microbial communities from Lake Fryxell liftoff mats and glacier meltwater in Antarctica - MAT-05 (SPAdes) (version 2) | ecosystem: Environmental > Aquatic > Freshwater > Ice > Liftoff...
CCCGGGGCAGACATGCTGGCGGAACCGCTGGTTACGACCTGGCGCATCAAGCGGAAGCCGAACGGGAAATCCGGAAAGTAGCAAACACGACGCGGCATTCAACAGCCTGTTGAAGTAGCCCCCCTCAAAGGTCGGAAAGGAAAACTCCTTACAGGGGCCTTTCGTCCTTTTCGTAAGGCGTATCCACGTCCTACGGCTGTGAAGCGGTGCAGCGACGTGTGGAGAAATCAGAGCCAGCTTCAGAACTGATCACGCGATTTGCTCAGGCTGAATGCCTGAATGCAGAAGGCAACGGAGGCCTGTCGTAGCGGACCTCTCGAGAGCTGCGCTACATGAGGCTTGAGGTGGGGGGTCCCCCGGGCAGCTCTGGAGAGCTACGCTACTTTCCAGCCTCTCGCCGCCATCAGGCGACAGGACTCGACGACTCGTATCAGACCCGGTCGGTTCGAAATGCCGATTCCATTCGGTCCACACGATGGGTTAACGCCTCGACGACGTCGGCTTGCGAGCGACGCTTGTCCGACGCGCTGCTGAGTCGATGGAGGCCTTCTTTACTGGAATCGCGCGACGCACCTCGGGCTGCTTTTCGTCGTTGTAGGCTTTCGTGCTCGGCCAGATCAGGCGCCAGGGCTGACGCTTCACGGTGTCGCTGGCTTGTTCGAGGTTTGCGCCGACCTGTGTGAACTTCGCACGGAGGCTATTGAGCGTGTTGTCGAGACTCTCCGAGGTGCGGCGGAAATTGTGCAGCGTCATCTTGATGTCCTCGTTGTTCGCGAGGCTGGCGGTGAAGCGTTCGCTGTGGTCGAGCGTCTTCGAAAGCGAGCTTCCAGGGGCCAGCATGGCGGAGAAACGGTCGAGTGACTGCGCGAGTTTTCCATTCTCGCCGGTCAGGGCCTTCACGTTTTCGAGCGATTGGCGGAGGGAGCCGCCGGGACTGCTGACTTCCGTGAGATGAGCGCCGACCTTCCTGAACTCGGCCAACGCGGCGGGCAGGTCGGATCCTTCCGCAGTGAGTTTGGTGAGGTTGTCAGAGGTTGCCTGCAATGATTCGAACATGGCGGCGGCTTTGGAAACAACCGGGCCAATTTTCTCGAGCACGGCGGGAACGGCATCGGCAATCCCCGGGGGTCGGGTGCCGATGAAGGTGGCACCGTCGGCGGCGAGGCCGCTGGATTCTTCGCCATAGGTGAAGTCAATCACGGACTCGCCGAGAATGCGTGGCTGGACCATTTGCACGGTCACCTTGCGGTAGATTTTTGCGCTCGCCCGGACCTGCACCTCCACGAGCGCTTCGAGTTCGGGCTGCGGTCTGTCCTTTTCCGGGACGGGCGAGTAGAGGCCGCGGACCTGGCCAATCTTGCGGCCCGCGAGCATCACCTGCGCGCCTTCCTTGATGCCCGACGCGTTGTTGAAATGGATGCGGAATTTTTTCTGCGGCACGAAGAAGCCGGGTGCCCCGAGGTAGATCAAGGCGGCGACGAGCGTGACGAGCGTGAGGACCACGAGCAGGCCGGTGCGGATTTCATTGCGGGCGATTTTCATGCGGAGGCAGCTTGTTCGAGGATTGGCCCTTTCGTGTTGCCGGAGATGAATTGCGCGACGACCGGGTTGCCTGAGTTTTTGAAGTCTTCGGGGGTTTCCGCGGCGATGATTTCGCCCCGGTAGAGCATCGCCATTCGCGTGGCGATACGGAAGGCGCTGCCCATCTCGTGGGTCACGATGATGGACGTGGCGCCGATTTTCTCGCTGAGCGAGACGATCAGTTCATCAATGACCGAGGTGATGACGGGGTCGAGGCCCGCGCCTGGCTCGTCGTACAGAATCAGCTCGGGATCCATGATGATGCCGCGCGCGAGGCCGATGCGTTTGCGCATCCCGCCGCTCAGCTCGGACGGCATCTTGTCGCGCACGTCGCTCATGCCGACCATCTCCAGCTTTTCATCCACCTTCTGGTCGATCTCCGCGGGCGTCATGCGGGTGAGTTCCTCCAGCGGCAGCGCGAGATTGTCACGCACGTTGAGTGAGCTGATGAGGGCGCTGTACTGATAGACCATGCCGATCTTCTGGCGGATGCGATTGAGCCGACGGCGGCTCATCTTCGTCACGTCGCGCCCTTTGAAAAACACCGTGCCGGCGGAGGGCCGCAGGATGCCGAGGATGAGCCGGAGGAGCGTGCTTTTTCCGCTGCCCGACTGGCCCAGCACGGTGAGGCGCGCGCGCTCGGTGACGCACAGATCCACGCCGCCGAGCACTTTCGTTTCCCCAAAGGACAGATGCACATCGCGCAACTCGACGATGGGTGGAGGCTCGGCACTCATTTGTCGAAGAGGGCGACGAGCACCACGTTGCAGAGCGTGTCGAAGCCGATGACCGTCGTGATGACAGTCACCACGCTCGAAGTCGTCGCAGCGCCCACTCCCGCCGCGCCGCCGCGAACCGTCAGGCCGCGGTAGCACGACACGAGGCCGATGATGAGGCCGAAAAGCAGGCTCTTCACGGTGCCGGCGACGATGTCCCGGATGAGCAGGCTATCGAGCGACGACTCGGCGAAGATCTGAAACGGCATGTCGAACGCCCATCGCGAGATCAGCGCCGCACCGCACATCGCCGCGATATCCGATACGACAACGAGACACGGCATGAGCAGGAAAACCGCGAGCACACGCGGGCTCACGAGATAGCGCAGCGGCCCGAGCCCCATTCCTTCGATCGCTTCGACTTCCTCCGAGACCGTCATCGTGCCCAGTTCCGCAGTGTAAGCCGCGCCGATGCGTGCGGCGACCATGATGCCGGTCATGAGAGGACCGAGTTCGCGCGTGAATGCGACGGCGACGAGCTGCGGCACAAGCTGCTCCTGTCCGAAGGGCCGGAGCTGATAGCCGGTGAGCAGCGCCATCGTGAGCCCGATGAAGAACGAGACCAGCGCGACCAGCGGGATCGAGCCGACGCCCGTGCGATTCGTCTGCTCGAAGAACGTCGAGACCCGGAACGGAAACCGTCGCTGCATGATGCGATCCCCCATCTCCACGACCGTGTCTATGAGCAGCCAGACGACGCTGCTCACCTGTTCGAGCGCGGAGCGCACGGCTGAGAATGGATTGGCCATCCACACCAATCGCGCGCGAGTGCACGGCGGGATGTGTATGATGCGGAAATACGCGCGCCAGTTGCGGTCCGTTCGCTTGGAATTGGAAGTTGCCGCAAGACGAACCACTACTCCTTCAGCCCTGTGCGATCCGCTTCTCGGACTCGCAGACGGCAATGTGGCGTCACCGAAACGCCATGGCACGGATCGGTGGCAGCCGGCCCCCCTCCAGAGCCATCGGCGGCATGCTGAAAACGTCCGCGGAGTTCTCCGCCACGTTCTACAATTGCCCGCGGCCGTGCTGCTCACCCTCCTGCATGGAGGGAGTCTTCCCGGTCACATACGCTGCCACAGATTCGAATGCGTATTTGACTTTGTTCATCCCCGCATTGTCCCAGTATTCCCCCTCCTCCGGAGAGATGCAGATCAGCTCAATGTTGGAATCCTCCTTACCGTCCGGGAACCAGACACGGAAAGCCTCCTGCCAGACTTCGGCGATCTTGCTGCGATCACGGCTGACGCTGGCACGCCCATTCAGCGCGAGATAAATGCTATGGTCCTTCTGGCAGACGAGGAGGACGCGCGTGTCGGCTCGGATTTCCCGGTCTTTGGCCGAGTTCGCGCCACTGATGAACCACAGCCGCCAGTCATCTTCGATTTGCGCAATGGCCATCGGGCGCGCGCGCAAATGACCATCCGACTGTGTGACGAGCATTACGGTGTCGAATGTCTTCAGCAGTTTTTGAAAATGGTCGCGGAAGGAAGTTGTCTCGTTCATGCCCCCATATCGCGGCGCGACTTGAGTGCGGATGGATGTTTTTCCGGCAGACTCGCCTGCTCGGACGACTCAATCAGCCCAATATCGAGGTGATCGCAAAGTTGCAGGACGCTGTTCGCTGGATCGCCTCCAGCGGAATCGGCGCTATGCAGGGAGCCAGAGCCACGGCTGCAACGAAAGCGTCGCGCATGCACGCCTCTTGCATCGCTCAGGGCGAAGGATACCACCGGGCAGTGGACGGTCTGCGATGGAAACCATGATATGAAAAACTCAATTCACTCCACCAACGGAAATCCCGCTCATGACGAAATCGCTGCGCTGGCACAGCAGATCTACGAAGACGATGGCTGCCCATGCGGAAAGGCCGAAGAGCATTGGCTTGAAGCCGAGCGCCGTTTGCATCAGCAACCCACGGGCAAAGAGCCACACCCCGCCGTTCTGGTCGCCGGGCACGACGAACCTCAGCGCGCAAGTATCCGGGCGTAGGTTTGTGATGAAGATCCCGTCCGCCGCTTAACCGCGTGCGGGTCACCGAAAGCGAGTCCTCCGGGACTCGCATTTCTGTGTGGCTATCTCGCGGACGCCTCAATGTTCCTCCCTCCCGCGTCATCCAAAACAGTCGCAAAGAGCGTGCAGCCGCTTACCGCAGACTTTCGCTTGTCCGCCCAAGTGTGGGACGTACCGCAACATTGACTCGTTCCTTATGCTTCGATGGACGGGCGCGCGGCGGTGTGCGCTTCATCGCCTTTCACCGGGACCGCAGATTCCGCCTTTTCTTCGGTGATCTCCTCCCGGGTGAAAATGCCTACCATGCGCATCTGCCTATCCACCACCGGCAGAAACTGCAGGTGGTGTTCGTCCATCTTGCGCCGAGCCGCAGCGCAGTCCTCGTCCTCATAGCAGAATACCACGTCGCGTTTCATGATCTCCCTGACCGTGGAGTGCTTCGGATCATGTCCGTGCCCTCCCAGTTTCCAGTCGGGATTTTTCTCATCGATCATGCCGACGAGCTTGCTGTCGTCAGCCACCGGCCACACTCCGGCGTCGTGCTCGCGCATTCGCTCCCCGGCCGTCTGGACCGTGTCGTCGGATTGGAGTGCGCCCGCTTTCTCAGCGGCGAGTGTTTTGAGCGGCACCGATGGCGGCTGTGTGTTTGGCTCTTCGGACATAGGTGTGTGGTACTGCTTCTGCCATCGGCTCGGGAGACTGTCGTGGATGTGTCCATCCGCATTTCCCCCAAGACGCGTTCAGATTCTGCGCGCCGGGCGGAGGCAATGCCACACCTTGGTCACACGCAAGCCACCGGGCAGCGACGATGGACTGGCGTGAAACATTCCTTTCCGGAGAAACTGCGGCAGCGTCCGTCAACGCACCATGCCTGAACCCGCTGAGAAAGGCGTTGCCGGAGTGGTCGGGCGAAACGTCGCGGCATTGCTTGATCATCGCCGTCGCGAGGAAGCTGCGCGGAAAATTCACGGACGCATCGCGGATGCCGTGACGCGCTTCGCCGGCAGCAGTGCGTTCATCTGCCTGCAAGTCGTATTCTTCGCGACATGGTTTCTCATCAATCGAGGTTGGACGCCGATTCTGCCATTTGACGACAGCTTCTACCTGCTCGGCACCGTCGCGTCGGTGGAAGCGATCTTCCTCTCGACCTTCGTGCTCATCCGGCAAAACCGCATGGCCGACCTGGCTGAAAAGCACGCCGAACTGGACCTCCAGATCAGCCTGCTCGCCGAGCATGAAATCACACACATCCTCAAACTGGTCGCGCACATCGCAGAGCGTATGAACATCAAAGCGGCGGACGATCCCGAGTTGGTGGAACTGAAGCGAGACGTCCCACCGAAAGCCGTGCTCGATTCCATGAACGAGCAGCGTGAGAAAATGGACTCGGAGCAAAAGTGATGCACGGCTCGAAACGGGATTCTCGTCCGATGCACGCTTTCGGCGCAGACATCGGAAGAAAATGCGCCTCCGATAGGACCGTTTGGAAATCCACAGACGAAGTATTGTCATGAAAAAGCCCACACAAAGCCTCGCACTTCTCCTCCTGGCCGCTGCCATCTCGACCTTTGCCTTCACTGGCTGCAATACGGTCCAGGGTGTCGGTCGCGATGTCGAAAGAACAGGCGAACATATCGAGCACGCCGCAAATAGAGCGAGTCGCTAACCTGCACCTTTCCCGGCTCTTGGCGTCTGCTCAGACAGTGTGCAGCGGCGGACGGCGCACAGAGCAGCCCGCGCTCCAGCCCGAACGGGCCGCGTTCCGGGTTAAAGCCAATGCCTCCCGGATATTAGAACCCTGAACGACCCAGGAAACCGAGCCGGATGCGAACGAAAGTGACACAGCGCGTCCCGCCTGTGCCCGGGTGAGAAACAGGAGAGGATCCCGAATCACCATCGTTGAGAGTCATTGGGATCCCGTTCTCCGCGCCACCGCCGGCACAGGCGGGACGCGCTGTGTCACTTTCCTGTCCGCGCCCGAGGCGGGGCAGTCCACTGGCCGCTCGAATATCCGAAAGGCATTGGGGTTAGGCGTTGCGGCTCGTTGGAAATCAGGTCGCATCGGCTGTTGCATGAAGATACTGAGTCAGACCGGGCTTGCTGTCGGCGTCAATGCTGCCGTCGTAGAAAAGGTAATAAATGTTGGTTCCGATTGGTACGCCGATGGCGTGGCCGCAGAACCGGCAACGTGGTGGGTTGGAAAAGCGCCAGTGACCGCCGACAGGAGCTGGGACTAGCCTTCTCCATGACCCCTATTTCTCCAGTGCATTCTTCAGTTTTCCTTACACACGTGCCTGCAAAGGCAACTGCTACGACAACGCCGCCATGGAATCGTTCTGGAGCAGCTTCAAGCGCGAATCCATCGCCTCCATCTATCCGACCCGAGAGGACGGCACCGCCGCCGCCTTCGATTACATCGAAACCTTCTACAACCGCGTGCGGCTCCACAGCGCCCTCGGCTACCAATCCCCTGTGGACTTCGAGAACCAACTAAACTAACAACTCCCACCCACCGCCCCGGGTGTCCACCAAACCGGGGCAAGCTCAGCATGTGTCCCTCTGTCTTCTATTACTCCTCTTTCAATCGGCGGAAGTACGCGGCCGATCGCTTATCCACCTGCCGTTGCGCATCGCGAAATACATCGAAGTCACCTCTTAGCACGTCAGACGCAAAGGATCTGAGGAGTCTCGCCCGCTCGGTCAGTGCCGGCCAGTCACTCTCATCGTCCCGCGTCGTGTGCCACCGATGCTGTTGTTGTCGTTCATGGACAACGTCAGTGATGTCGTACGCGTAACTTTCAAGCCCTTCCGGGATATGATGGTCGTTCCTTCCAACGAAAACATGCAACGTCTGATCACGATCCATTGAAACCGAGACAAAGGTAGAGTCATTTCCGTAAACCACAGACCTCTTTTCAGCATTAAGTTTCCTGAAGCCAGACTCCAAGAGGTAGCCGAATTCTTGATCACATATGTTTTCGAAACTCAATGGCATGTTCTGGCGTTGTTACGGAACAACTCCTGGCCAGTACCTCATTTCGAGTTTTGGGTACGCCTGAGTCTCCATTTGTTCCATTCGGTAGAAGTCACTGCGTTCTTCCTGCAATGTGTTAATTCCGATATCGAAAATTGTCTTCTTTGCCCGCATCTGGTCTTTGATCCATCGCCTGTTACGTTCCAATTTAATCGCGGACTGTTCTGGATTCCATCGGTTTCCGGGTAAGAAGACAGAGGGACAGGCAAATAGTCAAAAATACGCATGCGGCTTTTGGGTTGGGATCGAGGCTTGGAATCGGACACTGCCGGAGAATGCACTCGCCCGCCGCGGCGAACGGGATTACCGAAGCCCGCATGCAACCGCACTTCGTCCAGATCGAAATGACCTACGATGGCCAGCTCCGCACCCGCGCCACGCACGGGCCGAGTGGCAATTCACTCATCACCGATGCGCCGGTGGACAATCACGGGCGCGGCGAATCCTTTTCTCCCACCGACCTCGTCGCCACCGCGCTCGGCACCTGCATGGCCACCGTGATGGGGATCTATGCCGAGCGGCATGGCGTCGATTTGAAAGGCATGCGCATCGCTGTGAAAAAGGAAATGGTGCAGACGCCCGTGCGCCGCATTGGCCGGCTGCCGGTGGAGATTCACGTCCCGCTGCCGGCGGATCATCCGCAGCGTGCCGCGCTGGAACGCGTGGTGCATTCCTGCCCGGTCCACCAGAGCCTGCATCCGGATGTGGAAAAGCCGGTGACGTTCGTGTGGCAGGAGCAGTCGCGGGGGAGTTGCTGAAACCGTTTGTATCTGCGCCGCGCGGCCCATAGGATCGCGGCCTCCTATGAAAGCCCTCCTCCTCGCCCTCGTCATTCCGTTTGCCTTCACCGCTGCATCTTTCGCCGAGGAACCGGCTGCTGAGGGCTGGGCGAAGTCGGTGAAATTTCCCGCGGCGGAAAAGCCGGTCGTGCTTTTCAATGGCAAGGATCTCGCGGGCTGGAAGGGGAATGAGAAACATTGGTCGGTGCAGGATGGCGCGATCGTCGGGAAGAACGCGGAGGAGACCGCGCCCAAGGCGAGCACGTATCTCGTGAGCGATCGGAAGTACCGCGTCTTTCGCCTCGTCTTCGAGGGCAAGCTGGTGACGAGCGAGATGCACAGCGGCGTGGCCATTTGGGGCGCGCCGGTGGAGAAGGAGGGCGATCCGCACAGCTACACGGGGCATCTCGTGATGTTCCCGTCGAACTGGGGATTCTGGGATCTGTATCGCCGCAACAGCATCTACAAGGACGACGGGCGCGCGAAGAAGGCGGGGCGTCAGCATGAGTGGAATCAGATGGAGATCCTCGCGCAACCGCCGCGGATTCGATTTGTGGTGAATGGGGAGCTGGTCGCGGATTGGACGGACCCGAAGCCGGAACTGTGCGGCGAAGGTCCGCTCGGGTTGCAGCTTCACTCAAACAAGGTCGCGCAGGCAGTGCATTTTCGCGGATTGATCCTGGCGGAGAATCCCGAGGATCGGCTGATCACTGCGACGGCGAAATAGCGCCGGAGGATTCCGTAGCAGGCGGGGTTTGTTTCCATGCTTGTCCGGTTGTGTGACAAAGCGTCACGGAAAGGGGGCATGGAAAGTGGAAGCGTCCTTCCAAGCGCTTGCCCAAGCGGCTGGAAGCCGCTTCCACCTTGGCCGCACCACCACTTTGGCACGCAACCGGATAAGCATGGATTGTTTCTGCCTTTTGCTGCGGACCGTGAGGATTTCGCACCTTCGCGCCGGACGGGAAATTTGCTGTTGGCTATGTGGCCGCGTCCCTTCTATCTGCGTGCCATGATCCTTCGCGCCCTGCTTGTCGTTTTCACCGTTACATTTCTCGTGGGATGTCCGAAATCGGAGCCCAAGCCGGGCAAGGCAAAGGGTCGCAATCCGGCGGAAGCGCAGAAGCCGACCAAGGATGAGAGCGGCGACGCGGCGTTTCAGGCATTCCTCGGTCGTCTGCGAAAGGCGGTGGCGACCCGCGATGTGCCCACGCTAGCGTCGATGATGGCGCCGGATTTCGGCTATCGATGGGACGACGCTCCTCAGGGGGAGACGCCTTTTGCCTACTGGGACTCGAAAAATCTATGGGGCGAACTCGCCGCGCTGATGAAGGAAAAATGGGTGCCGCACAATGGTTTCATGGTCGTCCCGGCGCAGTTCGCCGCGAACGAGGAATACCGGGGCTATCGTGCGGGATTAACGATGGTGAACGGGAGCTGGCGGTTCGCGTATTTCGTCTCGGCTCCTGCCGCGAATCCGTGAGCGCGGACGATCCGATCGCGCTCGGCCTTCCACATCGGGCGCCGTTTGTTTTCGTGGACGCGGTGGTGGCGCGGACCGCCGGGGAGTCCGCCGAGTGTGTGAAGAAGTTCCCCGCGGCGACGCCGTTTTTTGCCGGGCATTTTCCGGGCACGCCGCTGGTGCCCGGGGTGATTCTCGTCGAGGCGCTGGCGCAGACTGCGGGGCTTGCCGCCGGCCAGCCTGGGCGGAGTTTCCGGCTCACGGCGATCAAGGCGATGAAGTTCCCCGCGGCGGCGGGTCCCGATGAGGAGGTGCGGCTCCATGCGCGGAAAGTCGCGGTGGTCGGTGGCCTGTGGCAGTTCGACGTGCGGGCGATGGTCGGCGAGCGGACGGTGGCGGATGGTGTGGTGGTGCTCAGCGAGGCATAGCTAAGGACGTGAATGGAAACCGCGGATTGACGCGGATAAGCAGGCACTTGCCCAAGTCCACGTTCTCACCCGATGGGGGACCCAAGTGTGAACCCGAGAACACGCGCAAGTTCTTGCATCCGCGTCAATCCGCGCAATCCGCGGTTCATCCCATCGCCGTTTTTTGGGTTGGCCTGCATTTCTCACACTGATGGCATGGGATGCGACAGGGCGTCGTGCCGCCTGCACTGCAGGCCTGCCAAGCGGGCGGCGTTCACCTAGTGTTCTGTCGCGTCACTAACTAGCCATCTTCAGCGCCTTCTTTCGCCGCCGTGGTGCGGTGATTAGAGGGATCCACGGCTGTTCGGAATATCCAGTTCTTTGCGCGACGGACCACTGGCGTGGCTCTCCAGAACTGCGCCACAGTGAGCGCCGGCACGGCGCAGCTCGGGAGAGCTACGCTACGAACGCGGCCTGTCTGCGGAGTGGGAGAAATGCGGCTCAGCTGCAATGCCATTCGGGTATTCTGAACCGAACAGGAGGCGACGCACCGGCAGTGGGGCTGGCGACTCGCCTGCCTCAGTCTCTTCCGGCGACTCGCCGGAAGACGCAACGGTGGGGTTTTGTACCTCGGATGTGTTTCCCCCTCGGCAGCCTTGGGCTTGAAGGTGGAATCCTTATGGGATTCCGATCGGAAATGACCAGGGTGAGATCCTCGGCAGATTGCGCCTTCAAGCCAAGGCGGACGCTGGCGAGGAACTGCGTCTGGGAAAGTTTGTTCGCAGCACAACGCCCATCGTTGCCTTCTTCCGGCGAGTCGCCTGCCCCACTGCCCCACTGCCCGCTGCCGGAGGTTCGCCTCCTGTTTGGGGCGGAGTATCCGAAAGGCATTGGGCTAAGCTGCCGTGTGGATTTCCTGCCAGGGGTGCGACTAGCAGCGTCGCGCTGGTACTCTGTGTGCTGAAGGTGGGCGGCATGGATACCCCGCCATCTCCCAGTCCCTCTGCACCTGTTGCCGGAAGGTCACCAGAAAGTAACCTCCCGGTCACGTATCGGTCACATTGCGGTGCGACTCGTCTTCGCATGCAACCGAACAGCGCAGAACGGGTCGTCGTGAATGGATTGAGGTCGAACAACCGGCATTCCGATCCGTTTCGATTTCTGCCCATCGTCGTCGATGCGCTGCGGAAGGCTGCGGTGAGCTGCCGGTCGTGTTCCGTCAAGCTGGTGAGCAGGGTCGGGCTCGTGGGGCGGCTCTGTCCGGCGTGCTTCGAAGAGCGTTGCGCCACGTGTGGCGACACCGTCCTGCTGGAAGGAGAGAAGATCGCGGAAGGGGTGACGGTGGGGCGGGCCGGATGCTGGAAATGTGCGAAATGCAGCGCACCCCGGCCACGGAAGCGGACGGCAAGACCCAGACCATGAACGGCGAGGCCCCGCATTTTTTGTCGGGGGCTCGCGTGCGAAACCCCCGGAAGTCAGGGGGACAGTTCTGTGAAACCGCACAAAGGTGCTGCCAGTTCGTCTGCTTCATCGGACTCTTGCTGGCCGCATTTGCGGGAGAGATCTTCGCGGATGACGACGGCTGGAGTGTCGCCTCGCGTTCACCTGAAATCACCGTTTACGAGCGCACCCGGAAAGGCTCGGCGCTCCTGGAATTCAAGGCCGTCGGCGTCATGCCGATGTCGCCGGAGGTCATCAAGCGGGTGATCGACGACGTGGACCAATATCCCCGCTTCATGCCCTACGTGACCGAAGCGCGCGTGCTCTCACGGGATGGCGCAAACCTCGTGAGTTACCAGCGCATTTCGCCGCCGTTCGTGAGTGACCGCGACTACACCGTGCGCGTGAACTGCGAGACCCGGCGCGACGCCGGCGGGATCTGCTTTTGCAATCGCTGGAAGGCCGCCAACCATCTCGGGCCTGCCGAGAAAAAGGGCGTCTCGCGCGTGACGATCACCGAGGGTTCGTGGCTCCTCGAGCCCGACGATGCGGGTCGCAAGACGCGCGCGACGTATCACATCTTTTCCGACTCCGGCGGCGCGCTGCCTGCGACCATCACGAACGCCGCCAGCCGGACCGCCATTCCGAAATTGTTCGAATCAATCCGCAAGCAGGCGCAACTGCCGCGGTACCTGGGCGCGCGCTGAGCCGCGTGAGCCACTGAGCGGATGGTCACCGCGGGGCGGTGGGAATTGCCCGCGTGAGCAGCCCGGCGAGTGTCGCAGCCGCATTGCGACCGGTCTCGATCACTTCGGCGTGCGCGAGTGTCCCCGGCTGGAGGCCGGCAGCCCAATTCGTGAGGCAGGAAAATCCCGCGACCTCCAGGCCGAGCGCGCGGGCCTGGATGGCCTCCAGCACTGTGCTCATTCCCACGGCATCTGCGCCGAGTCGCTGCATCATCCGGACTTCCGCGGGAGTCTCATACTGCGGCCCGGGCAGCCCGGCGTAGACGCCTTCGTGCAGCGTCATGCCGCCGGTTATCGCGGCAGCGGCAAAGTGTGCGCGGAGCTGCTTCGAATAGACCTCGCTCATGTCGAAGAAATTTGCCCCGCCGAGCAGCGGCGATGTCCCGGTGAGGTTCAGGTGGTCGCTCAGCATCATCCAGTCCCCCGGCGCGAACCCGGCGTTGCACGTTCCGGCCGCGTTCGTCAGGACGAGCCGCTGGATGCCGCGCTCCGCCATCCACCGCACATTGGCCGTCACCTCGGCGGCCGTCCGTCCTTCATACAGATGCACGCGTCCCCGGGCAGCGACGATCGGCACATTGCCGAGTGTCCCGAATACAAATTCACCGGCGTGCCCCGCGACGCGCGACTGCGGCAGCCCGGCGATTTCGGAGTAGGGGACCGTCGCCTCGATCTGCATGCGCTCGGTGAATCCACCCAGGCCCGAACCCAGCACGAGTCCCCACTGGGGACGGAGTTGTTGCCATGACATGGCCGCAGCATGCGCGACGGGTGCGCGTCAGGCAAGGTGCCCTTCCAGCGCCCGTCACTTCCTGGACTTCTTTTGTCGGCTGCGAAAGCGGAACAGGAGCGGGAGTCCGACGTAGGGCGTGTGCAGGCGGATTTGCGCGTCGAGATAGCGGTGGTAGCTCTCGTCGAGGAGCTTCTCGTCATTCACAAAGAAGACGACCTCGGGCACATGGATGGCCCTGCTCTGCGGCGGCTCGGGCTGCGTGCCGTAGAGGATCTTCAGGCGCTTGCCGCCGCGCGCCCCGGGCGGGTGCGCAGTCATGGCTTCGGCGATGAGGCGGTTCAGCGGGCCGGTGGTGACGCGCTGCCTGGCACCGGTGCGGACTTTTTCGATGGTCTTGAACAGGCGATCCAGCGCCTCGCCGGTCTTCGCGCTGAGCAGCACCACGGGCGCATACTTGATGAAGAAGAGTTCGGACTCCATCTCGGCCAGCACGGCTTTCAGCTTCTCCTTGTCCTTGGTCTTTTCCTTGATGAGGTCCCATTTGTTGATCGCGACGACGCACGGCTTTTTCGCCTCCTGGATCAGCCCGGCGATCTTCTTGTCCTGCGCGGTCACGCCGTCCACGGCGTCGATGACGAGACAGCAGAGGTCCGCGCGCCCGATGCTCGCCTCGCTGCGCATGACGCTGAAGATCTCCACGGAATTGTCGCGTTTCCCCGGCGGGCGGATGCCCGCGGTGTCGATGAGCATGTAGTCGTGCCTGCCGCGGGTGTAGAGGATGTCCACGGCGTCGCGCGTCGTGCCGCTGATGGGCGAGACGAGCGTGCGTTCGTCGCCGAGCATGGCGTTGGTGAGTGAAGACTTGCCGACGTTCGGACGCCCGACGATGGCGATGCGCAGCGGCGGATCCTTTTTCTCACCCGGCTCGGCGGCGACATGCGGCGGGAGCAGTTCCTCGATCTCCTCCACGAGCCGCGTCGTGCCGAGATCGTGCTCGGCGCTGATGGTGAGCAGGCGTTCGAAGCCGAGCTTGGTGAATTCGTTCGCGTTCTGCCCGTGCTTCGCGTGATCGATTTTGTTCACGACGAGGATGATCGGCTTGCGTGCGCGGCGGAGCTTGCGCGCGAGGTCGTCGTCGATCGCGGTGAGGCCGTCCTGCCCGTCCACGACGAAGACCAGCGCGTCGCTCGTGGCGATCGCGATGTCCACCTCGGTGTGGACCTGTTCGGTGAAGGAGAGGTCCACATCCGCGCCGATGCCGCCGGTGTCGAAGATGGTGAAGGGCGCGCGGCCGAGTTTGCACGTGGCCGAGATCCGGTCGCGCGTGACACCCGGCTGGTCATGCACGATCGCGATTTTTCGCCCGGCAAGGCGGTTGAAGAGGGCGGACTTGCCGACATTCGGGCGGCCTACGATTGCGACGGTGCGGGGCATGTGCGGACAGCGTGGCGAGGGGTTGATGGATTGGCGAGATTGTTTGCTGGAAGACGTTTCCCGACTTCAGTTGCGCCGCCGCCGATGAACGGTAGTTTCCGCGCGATGCGTTTTCTCCCCATCTCCCTACTGCTGACTCTCGTCGTCCCAAGCTGGCTCGTCGCGGCGGACACGCCGACGGTGAAAGCCGCGCTGCCCGATATCACCGTCGCGAAGAATGCGGCCATCCCGGCGATCGATCTCCAGAGCTACTTCGAGGTGACCTCCATCGCCGGGCAGGTGGTGCAGTTCTCCACTTTGCTTGGAACGTTCAACGTCGAGCTTTTCGCCATTGCCGCGCCTGCCACCGTCGTGAATTTCCTGAGCTACGTGAACGCGGGCAGCTATACGGATCACTTCATCCATCGCTCGGATAAGCCGCTCCAGATTATCCAAGGTGGCAGTTTTCGACTGGTGGCGAGCGGCACGGGAGGCTCCGTCTCGGCGGAAATCCCGACCGGAACCCCGATCGATCTCGAGACCAGCGTCACGCTCGACAACACCCGGGGGACCATCGCCATGGCGCGAGGGGATAACTCGATCGGCACCACGACCAGCGGGTGGTTCATCAACACTGGCAACAATACGCTCCCGCTCCCGCCTGCCAGTTCGGGTGGCTATGCGGTTTTCGGGCGCGTCACCGGGACCGGGATGTCGGTCGTGGACGCCATCGGTGCTCTCAATGTCCCGGTCGTCTATGTCAGCGTGTTGTCGAGTTCAACAGCCAGCCCGACACTTACCGTCGCCAGCACTCCAGCGGGTTTCACCACCGGGCTGTATCTTCTGGGATCGAGAGTGCAGACCATCAACGGGACTACGATCACACTCGAGGCGAATGCGAACCGGAACATTGTGCTTCCAACCACGTTGCCCGCCGGGCAGTTCAACAGCCCCTTCCAGGAACTGCCGGCGACGGCGACCGGTGACTTCGTGACGGTGAACAGCATCAGTCCCGCGGTGCTTCTCCCCTCGACGATCGGTGTCACCGTGATCACCTGTTCGACCACGTCCACGCTCGTCTCAACGACCGGCATTCCTCCCGGAGTCGGCATCGGTTCGACTTTCCTGGGATCGACCGTGACCTTCACGGCCGGGAATTTCATCTTCCTCGCGGGGAATGCGAACCGGACGATCACTTCATCGACGTCCGTTCCCGCGACGCCCGCCACGGAGAAAGCGGTGGTCACATTCTCCGTGCAAAATTCAAATCCCTCGCTGGTCGGGGAGTTCATCACTGGCAACGCGCTCGTCTCCGTCCTCGGGAAGGAGCGCGGGGGCATTTCGACCATCGTCGTCACGGCCACCGACAGTAACGGCAACAACGCCCAGTCCCAGTACCGCCTGTTGGTGACTGGCGGAAATACGACGCCGACCGACGTGAACGGTGACGGGTTCGACGACTTCGTCTTCCAGGATGCGAGCGGTCAAATCGCGAGATGGTTCCTCGACGGGACGGGGAATGCGATCAATTTCTCCACCGGCAGCGGGGTCAAGCCGGGATCGGGGCTCCTCTACGGTTCGCCGTTGGGTGACTGGGAAATCGTGGGCCGGGCCGACATCAACTCGGATGGAATCCAGGATCTCATTTTTCAGAATAACCTGGGCAAGATCGCCGGGTGGTTCCTGGACGGGACTGGTACGGCGGTGAATTTCTCCACCGGGGCCGGTCTCAAGCCGGGATCGAAGACTCTCTACGACACCGCCCTGACCGGCTGGAGAATTGTGGACGTCGCGGATATCAACGGGGACGGGAGTCCGGACTTCATCTTTCAGAATACGTCGGGTCTGATCGCGGGTTGGTTTCTCGACGGAAGTGGAAACTTCGTGGACTTTTCCACGGGAAGTGGCCTGAAGCCCGGCTCGAAACTCATCTATGGCACGGCCCTGGGCGATTGGAAAATCGCAGCGTGTGCCGACATCAACGGTGATGGGAAGAACGACTTGGTTTTCCAAAACACGGCCGGTCTGATCGCGGTGTGGTTTCTGGATGGAAGCGGGAACGCGATCAATTTTTCCACCGGCGCGGGCCTGGCTCCAGGGGCACGGCTCCTCTATCCGTCCAGCCTGGGCGATTGGCGGGTGGTGGATTGCTCGGACGTGAACAATGACGGGAAGACCGACTTTGTGTTCCAGAATACGGCCAGGCAGATCGCCGTCTGGTTCCTCGATGGGACCGGGAACGCGGTGAACGTGTCCACGGGTGCCGGTCTCGTCGCGCCGGGAACGAGGCTCGTTTACGCCAGTGCATTGGGCGGCTGGAGAATCCGGTAAGAACGGCGGGGCGGCTTGCAGGAGCCTGCCCGTTTCCTTGGTGACGGCGCTTGAATTCGCCCCACGGCGCTGCCACCGTCGCCTTCCTCGCATGACGAAAGAACTGCTCATCTACCTCGACGGAAAGCTGGTCCCTGAATCGCAGGCCAAGGTCTCCGTCTTCGATCACGGCCTGCTCTATGGTGACGGCGTCTTCGAGGGCATCCGCTTTTACAACGGCCGGGTCTTTCGGCTCGATGAGCACACCCGGCGGCTCTATGACAGTGCGAAGGCGCTGCTGTTGAACGTCACGATGACGCCGGAGGAAATGATCCGCGCGACCGTGGAGACTGTGCGCGCGAATGAGCTTCGCGACGGATACATCCGGACCGTGATCACGCGAGGCGTGGGCACGATGGGACTGTCCCCTTACAAATGCCCGAAGCCGTCGGTCTTCATCATCGCGGCGAGCATTCAGCTCTACCCGGAGAGTGCGTATCGGGACGGGCTCGTGATGGCGACGGTCGCGACCCGCCGGCCGCGGCACGACATCCTGCCGCCGCAGGTGAAGTCGCTGAACTATCTCAACAACGTGATGGCGAAGGTGGAGGCAATCCAGGCGGGAGCCGAGGAAGGTCTGATGCTGAACGATCAGGGGCTCGTCGCGGAATGCACGGGCGACAATCTTTTCATCGTGCGCGACGGCGCCATCTCCACGCCGCCGCTCAGCGCCGGTGCGCTGGACGGAATCACGCGCCGCGTTGTCTTCGAGATTGCGCCGGAACTCGGGATTCCGATTCGCGAACGTGACCTCACGAGACACGACATTTTCACCGCTGATGAATGTTTCCTGACGGGGACCGCCGCGGAAGTCATTGCCGCGGTGAAACTCGACCAGCGCGTGATCGGCACGGGCAAGCCGGGCACGGTTACGCAGCGGGTCATCGCTCGCTTCCGGGAGTTGACGCAGACCACCGGAACTCCCGTTTACGAATAGGGCTGCCCGGCCTCACCTCGGATCGGGTGAGGACCAGGGTATGTTTGATTCGTGTCCAGAGCGACATTGTGGAGATCGCGGCGGGCGCAAGGAGGGGTGCCTGAAATCGCCCTCTGGCAGCGGTCGCTCCGCGCGGCTGCCAGCGATTACCTGCAGCCGACGATGTGAGGAGGCGCGCATTCTGAATTGCGGAGTGCGGAGTGGAAGATCAGCCCGCCTCCTCACGTCGTCGGCTACTGTCATCGGCTTGATGCGGCGCGGAGCGATCGCAACGAGAGGGCGCTTTCAAAGCGCCCCTCCTTGATCT